>Ga0255147_1000050_pt1 | contig 59594 bp, 40 predicted proteins | sample Atl_Miss_RepA_8h_FD_183034 | JGI IMG/M metagenome (GOLD analysis project Ga0255147, IMG submission 183034) | Freshwater microbial communities from Altamaha River, Georgia, United States - Atl_Miss_RepA_8h | ecosystem: Environmental > Aquatic > Freshwater > River | place: USA: Georgia | collected... | reverse complement strand
TAACAGAATCAGCAAAACTTCCAGTATCAATACTATCTAAATTTACACTTGATTTAGCTACATTATCAAATAGGCTAGGAGATCCATCTGAAGGGCCACCTTGATACATCCTTTTTGCATTCATTGCGTTCAACATATCATATCCATATTCTTGAACTGCGCCCCTATTCATTACAAATTCTCCGGCAGAAAGATAGGCCGGTATAATATCTCCAGACCCAGCACCGTTTACATATCCGCCAAAGTTAAAACCTCTTGGTTTGATATTAACTTGTCGATTACCTTTTAATCCTTGATCAAATATCTGCGCTCCAAGATTAGGTACTAAATTTGGATAAAGTTCTAATAACTGTTCAGCGGTTAATGTAGATGTAAACTCACCACGGTTTCGTAATAATGGAGCTTGAAACCTAGGCACTCTTACAGTTCCAGATATAATATCCCCATCTTCTCCCGATGCGGTTATTGCTGATCTGTTTTTAGTTTCTCTAGCCAAAGCATCTTCAATGGTGTCAAGATCTTTAGACCTTAAGAAAACAGTTGAATTACCAAGTAGTTTATGTATTTCTCCAAAATCAGTAACATTTTTAAACTCTCCATTGCCACCGCTAAAACCCTTTATATTTCTAGTTTTTGCTATATTTACTACGGCATTTCTAATATTTTCTGGTATTGGCGTTGCATTTAATTTAGTTATTCCAGAAAAATAACTCTTATCAATGTCTTTTCTATCCTTGAATTTATCTGGGCGATTCTTTTCATCTGCTATAATTTTTGCCGTATTTGCATCAATATATTTTTCAAATTCTTTTGTTTTTTCATTTTTGTTTTTATCACTTTTTCTTGGTCTGTTAATTAAATCTGTTACTATAGAACTATATCTATTAGATTTAAATTTATCTCTTCTTTCTTTATCTATAGCTTCTTGTTTTGCTCTACCTACTTGTTCAGCTATAAAAACTTTTCCCCATATTTCGCCACTTTTTTCTATTATTTTATCTCTGTCATCCATTTCATTTTTATAGTAAACATTATCTTTATATCTTGGAAAAGACTTTATTAATGCAGAAGAATCAAAATCTGGAAATGAATTTTTAATTTGTTGATCATAATTTAAAGATTCTTGATACTTTTTATTTAATTCATTGTCAAATAGTAATTTTGGGTTTTTGTATTCTGGAGGTTTTATTGCTTGTGCTTGTTGAAATTTTGCGAAATTTTTTGATAAGCTTTGACCTTTAGCCATTACTTGATTAACAGCGTTTTGGCCAGCTGCAATAGCGCCTCCCAAAACATCGAGTATATTAGTCTTTTCAAAATTGTCTATGAAATCTTTTGCTTCTTGGGCTTCTGGGGATAGTTTTATTTCGGGATTAATTGCAGTAAGCAAAATTTGGTTTCTGTCTTTAAGCTCGTTTTCTGTTATGACCTGTGGTGAATCCGACCACATATTCCTAGTCATTCCATTTTCTGGAGATTTTTTATATCTATCCTTAGTCGTTCTATATGCATCCCAAGCCCTATTTTGTCTATCATTGTCATTTACAACTCCTCCTTCAGCAAGATATCGAACAGAACCACCAGAACTTAAGCTTTGTAACAAACCCATATTTCTTTCTGTTGCTGTTTTATTAACTACAAACGATTCTGGTTCTAATAAATGAAATTCTGTATCAGGCCCTTTTCTTAATGGGTGAGATTTTCCGCTCGACTTTACAAGACTCAAACTTCCGCCATCTTGTTTATAATTAACGCCACTATTAATAGATTCTAATAAGCCACGATTTGATTTTGCTATTTCTGGTGGTATAACTGCTTCACCTGGTGTGAGCATGGTTGGGATCATGCCACCGGAATTTTTATAATTTAATTTTTGTTTAGAATCAATTTCTTCTAAAGCTTTATTAATTTGCTCATTTATAGGTGTATCTGATAGTTTATGAACTGGTGCAACCCTTTCTTTTGGTTGAAAAGGAAGGATTCTATCTAAAATATAACCAATGTCATTTTTTATATAGTTTCCTTGATCGTCTTGTCGAATTTTAAAGAATTTTTGATATTCATTTAAAGCGAAGAAAGATTTTATAAATTTGTCTGTTTGTTCTGTTGTTGCACCTTGATATGAAACATAACCTTCTTTTGCAAGTAATTCATCTAATTTAGTTTTTGCTTTATCATCGCCTTTTTCTGCTTTTGATTTTAAAGCATTGATTTGATCATCAAGGCCAGTTCTTTCCCTTCTGGCAAAATATTCTCTTTTATTATAATTTCCCCAAGAAAAAGTTCCTTCGTGTTGTTGTCGAAATAATTTATCTGCAAAAGTAAATCTTGCATTTTCAATGTAATCAATATCTTTTAATGGGTCTACGCCTGTAATTGAACTAAATATATTAGCTATATTTCCTACTCTTAAGTTTTGGCTTAAATAAGCAAGATTGTCTCGCCAGTTAAAGGTAAAAGAATCCATTAAGTCATCAACAAATTTTGCTTCTTGTTCAATTTGTTTCAATCTTTCTTCGTTAAGCTTTGTTCCGAGTTTTTGACCTTGTTCAAGTGTTGCTTCTGCTCCATCTTTTCCACCTATAATTTCACCTCTTGGTCCATATATTGCTTCGCTAGCTCTTAAAATAGCATCCGTCATAACATTTTTATTTGATGCATTTTGTGAAATCGCTGAAAATACTTGATCCGCTCTTTTTAAATAAGATGAGGTTTTTCCCGGTCTTATTCCAGAATAAATCATAGATCTTCTTAATCTTTCATATTCTCTTGCAGCCGGAAAAGAAAAGTCTTTGTTATTATCTAAGGTTGATAATTCTGATTGATCTGCGCCAGCAGCACCAGTTTCATACAAGAAGTCCAAATCTGCTAATGTACTCCATTTATTGTCTGGAATTTTATCAAAGTCATCATAAGAAATTTTATTATTACCAAATCTAGTAGGTAATTTTGATTGCAAAGAAAGCAAAGCTTCTCGCTTATCTTTCATATTTTTATTAAGTTCTGCTTCGCTTTTAGCAGTCCAAATAGTTAGTATTAATCTTGATATAGCTCCAGCAGCAGATATTAATCCTAATACTCTTTTTGATGCAAATTTTGTAATACCACCAAGAGATAATTCTCCAAAATTTAATCCTGTTCCAATAGTTTCAGAAATAATTTTATCTTTCCAAATACCTGCGGTTGTAGTTGCTGTACTAGAACCTATAGCTCCTTCTGCTATACTTTTAAATAATTTTCCAGAACCAAACTCTCCTGTTTTTGCCGATTGTTGATTAGTAAATGCTTGACTATAATCAAAGAAATTATAATATCCAAAACCTTTAGTTTTATTAGTGCCTAATAATTCTGTTGCTATTCCAATCCCAGGAATTAAATTAAATCCTGTTGGTCCAGTTAATTCACCCTTTAGTTGAGTTTGTGCAGATCCATATTTTTTAAGAAGTTCTAATTGATCTGCTGCTTTTTTATCTCCTCCAGCAGCTTTTGCTGATAAATCATTCAAAGTATTTAATTGAGTATTAGCTGAATATGAGCTTCCGCCAAAAATACCAGATATTTCTCTTCCTCTTTTTCCAGTAAATATGTCAGAAATTACATTTCCTATAGCAAAAGAACTTCCTAAACCACCAATAAATTTTTGCGATGCTGCAAGAGCAGTTCTATTTCCAATAAGTCCAGAACCACCAAAAAGTTTAGACATAAAATTAATTGGAGCAGCACTTGAAGCAATTGCTCTTGGCGCTACTGCAAAACCAGCCATAGCTCCAGCTGTTGGTAATATAGATTCTTTTGCAGATTCAAAAAATCCTTTTCTTCCAGCACCAGCCTCTTGAGCAGCTGTAATTCCAGAAAATAAACCTGCCATTGCTACAGTTGGACTTTTAAGAGACTGAATAAATTTATTGCCAACAATTTGCGCTCTACCAGGTTTTAATTCATTTGGATTTATTATTTGCCCATTACTAAGTCTATAAACTGGAGCGGTTGGAGGTTTTTGGCCTTGTCTTAAAGCTTCCTGTGTTTTTTCATATGTTTGAAATGCTTTTGATGGAGAAGTAAATCTTCCTGTGACAGCATCTCTTACATTTTTAAAACTTTCTGCTTGAAGTTGTTGTTGATTGCCAAATAGATACTTATCTAAAGTCTCAATTCCTTTTCCGCCAAAACTAAATGTTTTTTCAAGTGCCGTATTAGCAAAATTAGTTAGTGGAGTTCCAATATTTCCTTTTAAATTTAAACCTTCCATTAGTTTAAGTGATCCAGAACCAAGACCCATCAATCCTTGTATTGACCTAGAGCCAAAGTTATATAAACCTTTGCCAATTGTTGATACTTGTGCATTTCTTAATAAGTACGATAAGCCAAGACCTTCAGCAGATCCAAGAGCAGAAGCATAAGGAGCATCAAAATAGTGTCCTGCTAATAATCCTCCAATAAGCGCTGAACCTCCCATGCCAAATAGTGGTCTAGCAAATTTTCCAACCTTACCAAGTAAATTTGGAGATTCTTTTTTATCTATATACTTTTTAAAAGATTCCCAATTTTTATTAGTTTCCGGTATGTTATCTTTTTTTCTGCCAAATAAACTGTAAATTTTTTCTCTAGTAAAAGCCTTTTGTTTAAGCCATTCATAAAGAAAATCTTGTTTTTTCGGTTTTGGATTTCTAATTCTTTCAAATTTTTCCGCCCTATCTCTTTTTGTTCCAGATCTTGTATCGCTTTCTCTATATCCCTCATTAGATGCTTGTATTCTTCGTCTTCTTTCTGCCCTTTCATCCTTTGATATATAAGGTTTTATTTTTTCTGCTATATCTTTATCGAATTTAATTTCTGGAAAATCACTTGCTGATAAAAACGGCTTTTCATTAATTAAATTTCTAAATTCTGGAAATTGTGAAAATATTTTAGCAATCTCTTTTGGTCCGTAACCACCAGCAATTGCTGTATCATCGCCGGCCATTAACCTAGCAAATAATTCTCTATTAGATGTAAGATAAGCTTTATATAAAGCTTTCTTTTGTTCTAATGATAAATTTAATTTACTAGCTGTATTAGCTGATATACTGCCTAAACCAGCTGCTTTTCTATAATCATCATGACCTAAAAGACTATTAATAAAATTACTTGTTTCTACACGATCATAATTTACAAGATTGACACGCTTTTCTGCTGCTTCAATCATTATTTTTCTTAAGTTTCGCAGCTGTGAATTTTTATTAAAATCAATTGTTTCAGATCTATATTTTTTAGTATATGGATTATAATCAGCAGCGTGTGCAGATTCATGATCTATAGTTTGAAAAAATTCCCATGCGCTAGATATTCCTCCTCTAGCTCCTAAATTAATATTTAAAACTCCACCCTCACGATCAAAAGTTCCTGCTGTTGCTGATTTTATTTCATTTGAAAATGAAATATGCTTTAAACCAATTCCAGAGCTATACTGATATTTTTTAGAAAAATTGTCTCTTATAAATTTTTCAAGAGCTATTTCTTTATTACCCGTTAAATATTCTTGTGTATTTATTTTTCTATATTTTTCTTGATTTTGATAAATTTCTTGTAAAGTTTTAAGTTCGCTTTCAACACTTCCGCCTTCAGATAAATATCTAATCAAGCCACCATTTTTTTTGTAAGCATTTTTAGGAACTACATATTCACCTGGAGTTAATAAAGCTAATTCACTATCCGTGTCTCCAATTCCTTCAACTTTACCACCCTTGTTATATCCTCGAAACCGTAATCCACCACTAGTTCTAAGCCCAAAAGCAGTTCCAACATTTTTAGCACTTGCTTCAGCTGGATTATACAACGCTTTCCTTAAGGACATTAATTCTACTATTAAACTTTTAATTTCTGATGTTAATGCATCTGTTGATAATGGTTGTTTAACAGAAGATTCAGCTAAAATATTGGCAGCATTTGATAATTCATTTATTTTTTTTGTTACTCCTCCTTCTTGCTGTAATAAATTCTTGTCACTTAAAAAAGATTTGACCAACTCATTTCTAACATTTTCAGCACCTATACCACCACCAGAAGATATAGATTTTATTCTTTCAAAAGCAGCTTTAGCTTCTGGGGATAATCCAGTTGTATTTGCTCCTCTAAAATCTCCTTTTTTAAGATCAGTTAATAAGTTACTGGCAGTCACATCTTTTGAAAGAATTCTTAAATCTTCTTCTAATGTTCCAGCTTTTTCAAAAATACCTTTAGCAGAAACAATCCTGTCTCTTTCTTCTTGTGCTGTAGAACCTTTCAATAAATCAGCAAAAGTTTTTCCACCAACTGTTTTCTGAGATTCCAAAGTTAACCTAGCGCCTTGGGCTTGCCTTAATCTAATTAAATTATCTTCTTTTTGAATTTCTTCTACTTTTTGTTTTCTTTGTATTTCTTGAGTAAAAATTCTTTCCAATGATGATAAAAATTGATCGCCTATTTGTTTTAATTTATCAGTTGACTGTGCATTATCTTTAATAAACTTTGCGTATAGTTCAGCTGCTTTTACTTGATCGGCAGCAATAGCAACAAGATCTTGTCTCGCTTGATCTGCTTTATCCTGTTCTGTTTTTATATTTAATTGCGGAAATCCTTTTGCTAAAGCTCTATTTTGTATTTCTTCTCCAGTTATTCCACCGAACTCTGGAAGTCTTACATTTCTAAATGTATCTGTAAAAGTAGCAAACTGTTTTCTTGCCTTTAAACTAAAACTCATAATATCTGCGCCAGCATTAACTTGCTCGGCTATGCCACGACCTCTTTCAATTTCCCTTAATTGTTTTCTATCTGCCGTTAACAATGTTCTAGCAGCATTTAATTTTGCTTCTCTTTGCTGTTCAGCTTCAGTAAGTCTTGATTGAGCTTCGGTAGATCTAGTTGTTTCATCTCTTAAATTTGCAAGAGCATCTGCTAAATTAGCAGCTTTATCTTTAGCTTCTTGATGTTTTTGAGCTAATAATCTAGCAGCTTCTTTTTGCGCTATATTTCCAGAAGCTAAATTAACAAAGGATGACTCAAGATCTTTTCCTGTTGAAATAACCTCTTTTTGAGCAGAAACTAAGTCGTTATAAATAGCTTGTGGATTTAAAGCATTTTGTGCAGGAACACCTAAGTTTGTTTGTCTTTCAACCAATGGTCTTAAAATATCTTGTCTATTTAAGAAATTGCTTACTGGTAATCCAGTTCTAGATGCTTGTAGTTCTGCTTGTAGTTTAGCTAAGTTTGCAGTAGCGTCACTAACTTTTTGTAGTTCTGACAAATACCTATTTTGTTCTTGAGAAATTTTAGCCAAACCATTTATATATGCCTGACCAACTTTTGTTATGGCTTCTGATGTTGAATTAGCTACAGATTGAAATTCTTGAATTTGAGACTGAAGAGCTTCTTTAGCTGCTTTTGTTGGATCAAACGCTGCCCCTCTTCTGGTCAAAGAAGCTTGATTTCTTTCTAAATAATCTTGTACAACTTGTAATAAATCACGACCAGTACCTTGTTGTACATCAATGCCTCTACCAGCTAAAAGTTTTTCTAATTGATCATTAAAATTAGCACCTTCTAAACCACCTTGGGATTTTATTACTGCTAATACTGATGGCAACTCAGTTAAAAATTGATTTAAGACCTGTGCTTGTTCTATTTGTGGTTTAGCTTGTTCTCCAAATGGAGAAAATACTTGTTTAATCGCATTAGAAAATGTCGCTTGATCAGAACCTAATTTGACACGGCTTTTAATATCTGGAGTTCTAAATTCTGCACTTCTACTAAGAATATCGGTTACATAAATAGTAGAATTTGATAATTCTTCAAATTTTGATATAGCAGATTCTACTGAATTAGACAAAAACTCTAAAGAAGATGAAAATCTATTTGCTGCATTAATAGAACTTTGTCTTACTTGTTCGACTCTTTGCTCATCTACTACAGACCTTGCTAATGCAAGAATAAGTTTATTTAATTCTTCTCCGGCTTTTCCAGATGCATCGCCTAGTAAATTAATTAAATCTGCATTAATTGGACTAATTCTAAATGTTTGAAAAAGTTCAGCAGCATTTATTTTTTGATTGCCCAAAACGCTACGCAATCTATCTTGAATTATTTGAGTTGCTCCCTGCAAAGAACCAGAGAATTTTCCTTTTAATTCATTTTTTAGTTGTTCTGGATCTAAAGATTCATTTAATGAAACTAATGCCTGTCTTTCTTTTCTATAATTTTTTACAAAAGAACTCAATTCTGTTGTTTCAACACCAGCAGTAGGTATATATTCTTTATTAGATACTAAATCGGAAACGCTTTGATTAATTTTATCAACGGCCTTGTCAATTCTTATCTTTTCTATTTCTTTACTTGCATTAAAAAATTGTTTAGTAAGTCCAATAACTCCAGCACCTACAGCAGCAATTCCAATTACTAAAGGATTCATTGTTGGTGCAGCAATAGCTGCTGCCGTAGTGGCATCTGTAATTGCTGATCCTAAAGCACTAAAAGTTTGATATCTTGTTTTTGATATTTGTCCAGAAACAACTTGTTCTGCTGTTCCAGCCATCGCTGATGCAGCTTCACCGCCGTAAATTGATCCAATAGCACCAACAGCAGTTAATGATCTACCAACTTTAGTTTGCGTTAACCCAGAGAATAGTCCATTTGTTTTTACTTCATTTGTAAAATCTGTTATTGCAGATTTTAAAGAAGAAAAACTGTTTGAAACACTAATTATAGCTCTATTTAAAGGGCCTTTGGATATTTTTAAATCATCTGCAACGCCACGGAGATTATCATTAACTTTTACAGTTCCTGCTTTAATATCTTTTTCTAATGACTCTAAACCAAAAACTCTTCCTTGTTTAACAACTATATTTGCATTCTGTTGTATAGCCTGAGAATATTTTTGAGTAGCTGTTTCAATTAAAATTTCGTTATCATTAATGCCTGTTAAAATTCTTAACTGTTCAGATATAGCAACAATAATCTGATTTCTTAGTTTGTTTTCCTCTTCTGCTAAAAATCTTTGTTTAGTAGTGGTTCCTAATAAAGCTTGTTGTTTTGGATCTTTGGTTACTTTTTCAAATCTGCTTATTGCTCTTTCTTCTAAAATACCAGCTACTGTTTCTTTTCCTGCGAGTGGTGTAACCTTTGTAGCCGGTTTAAATGTGTAAGACTGTTCTCCGGTTGGCAAAGCAGAAGCTGTTAATGAAGTGATAGTTTTTTGTCGTTCTTTTTTAAGCTCATCCAATCTTGTTTGCGCTTGAATAACTGATGGATCTGTAGCTGATGTTGCTGATGCTCTAGCTGTTGCCAAAGCAGATGTAGCTGTTAATATTTTCCTATCTTGATCTTCTAATAATTTTAATGTACTTGCAGCCATTGCTCTAGATTGAGAAAGAGCTTGCGATTGACTTAAGTCCACTCTAGTTGCGCTTATTTGTGCATAAATAATATCGGCTAAAGCCTTTTCTGCATCTGCTAAACTTTTTGTAGAATTTATTAATGTTTCTAAATTATATGTTTTATTTCTAAAAATTAAACCTCTTTGTTGTGGAATAACCATTTCTCTTTCTGGTTGTCCACCATTAGCTAGTCCAACTCTTCCGCCTAAAGCAAATTTACCAAATTTATTCATTCTGTCTAAATTAGCGCCACCAATAGATGATGCAGCGCTTGGAGAAAATACAAACTCGCCTGGAGTTAAAATAGCTGGAACTCTACCACCTTTTGCAAATCCTTTTCTAGACATATTCATTAAATTATCAGCGCCAATTTTAGCAACAGAAGATTTGCGTATTACAAAAGAACCTTCGTCTAAATCCATTGGCACACTATCTGAATTGCCAGTACCAGGAACTATAAATCCGCCAGAAGCTTTTTTTTTCTCTTTTATTCTTTTAAAAGAAGGTTCTTCTAGTTGTTTGTCTTTGTCAATTATACTTTTAATCCCCTCTTTAAAAAGGTTAACTTCCTTATCTAAAATTTCCTTTCCTTTTACAACACTTCGTTTTGTTTCAACAAATAAATTTCTTTTATTTGATATTTTTACTAAGTCTTCCAACCCTGGCAGTTGTTTGATTTGGTCATAAGATCCAAAAAAATCTACTGGAAAATTAGCATCTCTTAAACTAGCATCTTTTAACTTTTCTGTGTTTTTTACTTCATGTTCAAATAAATAACCTTCCAATTGATATGCATTACTTTTATTTAATATGGCTTTAGCAATTTCATAACCTCTTACTTCTCCATATGTATTTTTTAATGATTGTATTTTTATCGTATTTTCATTATCTTTTATTATTTTTTTTGCTTCTAATTGTATTTTTTTTGAAAGTAAAACATCTTTATTTTTATATTTTACTTCTGGATTATAAATAAATGTTGGTATATGACTATCTTGAATTTCTACTTCTTGTTTTATAGGTTTGCCATTTTTATCTTTTGCAGAGAATATATAATTTGCTTGTCCTTGAATAAAAGATTGACTGTCTTCTTTTCGCTGTAATTTAGGACTACTTTTTGTTTGTCCTAACGCTACCTGTATTACATTTCTTAGAATTCCACTTTTTTGATATTCTTCTAAGTCTATAGTTCCTCCTTTTGCATATTTCTTCGGTATTACTAATTCGCCTGGTTCTAATAATGCAGGAACAATATCACCAGATCCACTTCCTGGTACAACACCGCCCCTTTTCATTCTTACAATGCCACCATCAGCAAATCTATTTTGATTAAATATCTTTGGGTTTGGACTTGCTGTAATGCCGGTACTAAAACCTTTAACAAACTGACCAATTCCGGTGGCAACTTTAACTGTAGCTATAGCTCCAATAAGAGGAATCAAAGGCTTTAAAGCATCTGCCAATTGAATAGCTGCACTAGCGCCAGATATAAAAGTATCAAATAATTTTTGAAAACCAGTCGATTGAGTTATAGATCTAATTAAAGCATTAAATTCTTCTTTTAATTTCTGTAACTTAATCGCATAGGCTAATTGTGCTTGGCCAGCATTTTGAGACAACGAAGTAGAACCAGCTATAGCAACATTAACCGCTTTTTGACTAATTGCAAATTCTTGAATAAGAGGAATAACTTTAGAAATTTGACGATAGCCACCTAACTCTTCTACAATTTTTGCAAATTGAGGATCAGTAGTAGGTAAAGATGATAATGCAGCAGAAAGCCTCCTAATAGCTTCGTAAGGACCAACGAACTGTTGTTCAAGATTAGCATTTCCAAGAGCTAGAGCTTCTTCTCTGCTATATCTAAGATTTACACCTAGTTCTTTAAGGGCGTTTACAGTATTTCCACGCTGTATTCTTGTAAATATAGTACGCAAACCGGTACTGATTGTTTCTGCGCTTTCTCTAGTTGTTTGTCTTACAGATGTAAACAAACCTAAAAGTTCATTTAAGTCTCCACCAGCAGCTTTGAAAGCACCACCAGTTTTACGAATTGCTTCTACAATATCCCCAGCTTCAACAGCGAACTCGCCAGCAACTGCATTAACAGCGCCTAAAGCTGACTCAAGATTATTCGCCCCAATCTTAAACTGATTAAGAATGGCAATAGCACCTTCAGTTGTGTTTGCAAAATTTTCAAAGTTTGGTGCTAAAGCAGCTTTTGCCAATGCTTCCAAAGCAACTCTTGTATCATCAATTGATAAGTTGGCTTGCTTTAATGTAACGGCAGCTTGAATAAGATCTTTGCTAGAAACACCTAAAGAAGTTGAAAGTCTAGTTACTTCATTAACAACACCTTGAATAGCAGAACCACTATCGCCAGAAACCTGAACAAGTTTAACCATCTGACGGTCAAAATCTATAGCCTCTGATGTCGCTTGTTTAATAGCACTTGTTAATTGAATCATTGATCCAGCAGCTAAACTAAATGCCCCGAATCTTTTTGCTGCCAAACCGGCTTGACGACCAAAACTTTCTACAGATGTAATTGCTCCTTCAATATCGGCTTTAATTCTTCTAATAGAATCAGAATTGGCCAAACTAAGATCTACAGTAACTTTTTTATTAGATAGTTGTCTATTAAGATCGTTTGATATTTTTGTAGCTGCTCCAGAAGCGAGAGCAACATTCATTATAGCGGTAATATTAAAAGCCATTGTTTTCCTCTATAAAAAGAAAGGGAGCAATCCTTATTTTAAAAAGACTGCTCCCATTAGACTTTCCTAATTAATATTACACCAATTTTTTATTCTTCTTCTTCCTTAATTGGCTTGCCAGATTCATCCAAAAATGGAGTGAAATCTACAATGTAATTGCCGTCTTCATCAACTAAGTTGCCGTCAACATCAACGAGTTTTCCTTCCTCATTAATATATCGGCCATCCTCATTGACCAAACGGCCCTCAGAATCTACCCTACGACCCTGTTTATCAATAAAGTTTAGTTCATTATCTACGAACTTATACTTCTTTAAAAACTCATTTTCCGGCAATCTCTTTTCATAATCTGGGTCAATACCATAAAGCATCATGGCAAGATTAGAAGCTGCTGGTCCAATGGCTGGGTCTACTTCTTTAGATAAAAAGTCTTCATAAGACTTAAAGTATTGCTTGCCAGTATCATTAAATACAGTACAAGCAGAAACAAAGAAGTTAAATTGGGCGTTATCAGCCTGTCCTTCTGCTGTATTATTATCTAATCCAATACGATCAGAGTTCAATGTTCGCAACTCAGCCCTATACTTCCTCATCTGAAGGGCGATTTCTCTGGCTTCACTAAGTTTAATACCGCCAGACTTAATCCTTCGTTCAGACTCTGCAATCTTTTCTTGAAGTTCACGCAATTGCTTTTGCTTTGTGTCATCCCAAAGCTTTTGCTCACGCATTACATTTTCAACTTTTGCACGAAGAATACCGCCGGATTCAACGGCATCACGAAATGCCTTGTTGTAAACCTTTTGGCCTTCTTGCTTCTGCTTAATAGTCGGACGAAGAACTGCGAGTTCTACTTCCTTGGTATCAAGCGTTACCTTAAAAGTCCTCTTGTTATCAGGCGCACTCATGACTGTCCTCCTTTAGAAAAATTGCGAGTGTAACCATCCCAAGAAACAGAGTATTGATCAATTTCTGCATCAACAGCACGAAGCTGATTGTTCCCATTATTAAGTATTTCTGCTCTGCATTGTTCCCACTTTTCCTTCCACACTCTTTTTCTTTTACTAACTTCTTCCCCGTCTTGATAGTCATATTCCCATAATTCACTAAAAAATTTTTCTATTGCAGAAAGAGAGCCGATAAAAGTTGTCCTCATTTTTGTATTAGCTACTTTTTTTAATTTTTCTTTTGATAGTAATAAATGTTTCTCATTTAATTTTAATTCATCTTCTTTATTTATTTTTGAAGCTTTTTCAAAGTTTTCGTAAACTCCCATGTTTTCCTCTCACATTGAGTTTTTCTTCATCTGTATATCTCTTCTTACATCTGAAAAATCAAGGTCTGAAACCTCGCCTTTTTCTTGAATAATTTTTTCTCTAGATCTTTTAATAGCCTTAACTTCTGGGCTATTCATAGATTCTATCCTATCTCTTTCTTTTTGTGAATGAGCTACTATGAAAATTTCTGAAGAATTTTTTACTTTATCGGTTAGTGATGAATCTATCGAGTTTTGATTTTTCTTTTGCTCACGCTCTCTTTTCTGATTAATCATCCAACCATCAAGGGCATCGTCATCATTTATTAAGTCGTCCGGCGGACATTCTGGATGTTCTGCTATGTTATCGTATAATTGACTCCAACTAATCAAAGATCTTCTCTCGTCATCTAAATCAACAGAAGGTATTCCAAACATAGAACTTTCGGACTTTCTAGCTGACCAATAACTTCTCCAAAGGTCTGTTTTTGCTAAATGTCTTAATTTATTATCATCCAATTTAGATTGATTATAAAAAACAACAGCCTCATCTAACAAATCACTTCTGTTTTTCCAAAATGTTATTTCATTAAATACATGTGTATTGTTTTCATGAAATAGAGAACTGCCTATTAAATACTTAATTTTTGCAGTAGAAGCATAACCGCTAACGCTTAAATATGTATATGAGTATTTTTCAATCGTTAACAAACTTTTATCTGTTTTGGCGATTGCTAATACTTTTCTAATTGCTGCACTTTCTTTTTCTTTATAAAAATTTTGAAACAAGTTTATTTTTAATTCTTCTATTTCTTTGTTTAAGGCTTTAAGTTTTTCTTCTTTTTCATCATTCCATATGCCTTGTTCTATTAACATATCGTTTATTTCAAGGTCAGTATAAAGACCTTCAACTCTAGCATCTACTAAAGCCTCTTGATAAATTTCTTCAGCTATATATTTATGATACCTATCTGGATTTTTAATTAAATAAACTTTATCTTTATATTTAAAACGCATTACTCCTGCAATAATTCTATTTATAAATAATTCGTCCAAAAGTCCTCCTAAATAAAAAAAGCCAAGAGAGAATTAACCCCCTTGGCTTTATTATAATATAGTTTACTTAAATTACATAGGGTCTGATGGATGAGTTACAGTAAAATCATTATAGGTACGATAACTATAAGTAATCGTGCCATTACCACCATCAGCGCCACCACCAGCATTGTTTACGGAAGTAAGTTTGCAGCTAGTACCAAGATCAACTGACAAGCCTTCTTCAAAAACAAGTTTGATGGACTGATCACTAATGTTGTCTTGAACTTCATCAGCTTCAACCAAGTCGCCTACCTTGTTCATTACTTCAAATTCCGCTGTTACTTCAACAGGGAACTTAACATAACGGAAGTAAGGAGCTTTACGACCTAATTCAAGCATCTGCTCACGACCAAGGTTAGCGCTTACGCTAACAGACTGTACGCTAGCTCTAAAGCAACCAAGATTGCTATCAACTTCATTAACACCATTGGTGCTAATGCCAGGAATGCCACCACGCTTAGTGCCACTATTGCAAGGTAGCAAGCTAGAGGCAAACACGATATGCTGTCTGCGATTAACACCGCTAGCATTATTGTCAGTAGCTTTTTCTGATGCTGGAAGACCAGTACCATCAGCAGTAGTTGCGGTATACCCAGTAAAGTAAGCAGCGTCACCAGTTTCAATACGATTCCACTTCTTATTGTTTGCTACCATAGTAACGCTTTCAGTCGCATTACCTTCAGTAGCAAGCTTATAAGAAATCTGACTTACGAAAGCGCCAGAAACAATAACTTCAGAAAGTGGGCTACCACTAGCCAAACCCTGAGTGTCATTGTAAAACTGCATAGCTACTTTGCACTTTGCATTGGAACGACCAACAAGACTGCTATCAGCGCCTTCTTGAGTGGCCAAAGTATAAATAGGGGCAGTTCCGTCAAGAACCCTTTCTACGGTAATTTCAATATCAGGAACATTTTCAACGATCTGGTAAAGAGAAAGCTGACCAAGTTCAAAAATGTTCTCAAGGTTAAAAGTAGTGTTCATACCAACACTTTGAACGCCATGTACAAATGTGTAAGTATCTGTAGCATCTGGAGCGATGCTAAGAGCTTCTACGGCATAAAACATTCTTCGATTTGCCACGATTATTCTCCTATATACAGTTTAGGTAATTACCTATTAAGCATTTACACCAAAAAAAAGCATTTATGGTAAATCACTTTCACAAGTTAGCCTTATTTCACAGCCTACTAAAGGATTAGGCAGATCTATTTCTCTAGATTTAATATTTTCAATTCTAATTTGTTTCCAAGCATAATCACCGCTGACCATAGCTGGGTATTGAATACCACTAGCCGATCTAGTTCCATCATAATTCAATGGATATTTTCTATCGTTAACCAATTTAGTGCGATCAACGCCCATGATTCGTTTTTGCCATTGATAAGTTATAATATCATGAATTTGATTTCTGTCATAAGATGTTTCTCCCAATATAGTTATGATTACTTCCTGTTGATGCTTTCTTGTTAAATTACCTAATTCTAATGGATAAAAATTAACTTTCGGAATAGATTCTATAATCATAGCTGGCAATTGAACTCTATTTTGAGATAAAACATCCCAAGTTCCAGAGCCATTTTGCAAAAAATGAGGGTCTGCTGGGTTATAACTATTAAAAATTAGCTGATTAAACCAAGGCTGTTGCCCTCGTAAAACTTTTACACTTCTATTTGAATATTCACATTGCACTTTTGTTCCAGAAGGCAATGGTGTATTAAATATGATTTTTCCTTCTGGATAAGAAACTTTATATCCAGAAACTCCAGTTTGACTAACTGAAATAAAATTATTATTTACATAAACACCGCTAATATTTATTGGTTGAGTAGAATATTCAATTCCTGTTTCCCAAACCCAATCTGATCTAACACCTTCCCAAACACAGCCAGATGCATATCTTGGATCTCTAGCAAGTCTTAATCTAGAAGGATCTGCCGAATGAGATCCTATGCCACTTGGATTATTGTTAATTCTGTTATTAGAAAAAGCTCCTATATTAAGCATCGCCCATTGTGTAAAAAACATGAGTGATGTTTCTAGGTTTTCAGAAGCTAATGGTTGTCCATACTGTTGAACGCCATTAAATTTTGTTATCATTCTAAACCTTCTTTTTCTATAAGTTCGTTTATGCTTGGTATAGCTCTCATAAAAGACCTAGTTATCCAATTATCATCTTCTGTTCCTGCGTATTCTGAATCAATCGCAAAACCTTTAACTCCTTTGAAATTTCCTCCAGAATCATAAAATTTAGAATATTTAGCTCTAGAAGAAAGTTTTGTCGGCTGAACCATCAACGCAAATCTACTTCTAGAATTTTTTTGAGCCTTATCATAATATCTAACTTCATAATCTTGTATTATAGTGGAAGTTCCTTCTGTTAATAACCATTTTAACCAAGGTATTTCCCCGCCCTTAGATGTATAACTACCCAAAGGACTATCTATTAAACCCTGCAAACCCTCTCTTCTTAATAAATACAGCGTCATTCCGCCTAAAGATGTAGATGTTGGATCTTTCTTTAAAAAATTAATTTGATTAGATATATAATCTATAAGTTGAGAAATAATTGTTTCTGGATTTTCAATACCAAGATCTAATCTTAATTTACCACGCAAATCTGTTAAAGCTTCATATTCTGGAGAGTTTATAAGATGATATGCAATAATACCTCTTATTTTTGGTCTAATTTTTTTAATGACATTACTAATATAAGCAGATGTTATTTTTCTTAATTCTGCTAATAGTTTCTTTTCAAAATCGCTTGGGTTTATTGATATAGACCAGTTGTATTGCATATTAAGCCCCTACACGGACCCAATTCGCAACCCAATATTTACCTTGTACTATATTGCCTTGATCAATAGGTTCGCCAGAAAGTTCATATGTGTATTTAACTAAGCCTTGAACATCTAATTGAAAAATCATCTTTCTTGTTTGCAAAACATCCGGCAAGTCTTTCATATAACCTTTTGTCTGTATAGTTCCTGCCGGAATTTGAATATTAGCTGGCATTTTTTGAAAAAAGTCTTTTGGTGAATTAGCAACTAAAACTTTTATGTCTTTTGTTACAGTTGTAAAGTGAAGTCCTGTTCCATCACAATGTGGACAAGTAGATCCATTTTCAAATGGTATTGGACCACCACTAATCCAAGTATTAGAAGATTTATTTCCAATAGGATCAAAAATACAATTTGGGCAAGGCGAAGGTGAAGCTGCATAAACAAGTTTACATGTTTTACCAAGCTGATCTATAAGATCATCAATGGCGAATTCAGCTATTTGCTTAATATCATCAGTAAGTGAAAATATTTTTGCCATGTTATATCCAATATATAAATATATCTGTTTTTTTAGACACGATATTAACATTGCTAGCGGTTATAGTTAATTTTGCCATGGGGAACTTTCCACTTATTAATGTATGACCAGTAACGGTTAAAACTAAATCATCAAATATAGCCAATCCATTAGTTACTGTTTTAGTTTTTGTTCCAGTCAATGTAGCTACTGGAGTTCCATTTACATCGTAAATTCCGGTAACTTCAATAGAAAATGTTCCAGAATAATTTTTATATGTGTTATTTTTTACTGATCCACTAGGAATGCCAGAATAAAATCCAGTAAAATTATCAGCAGAATCAAATATATTCATATAGCCAGTAATAGGTTCTGCTATTATGGGTATATTAAAAACAGATCCATTTGTTTGTAATTGATGAGATTGCGGATAAACTATTACATTGATATATGGATTTATTGTTCTTGCTATATTATATTTCCAATATAAATTAGCTCTATAGGGAAGTCCTTGATATGAAAAATAAGAAGATGGAATTACATTAACTAATTTTAATCCATATTCTGTTGCTTCTAATTCTATATTAAATGTTGTTGGCTTATTAAAAGTTAAATCTTGTATATAATTAGAACCATATATATCTGTTTCAGTCGCTACTTCAACAGCTACTTCATAAACAGAATCGTCCATTGAGTCAAAATTATTTTTTGATCCATATTCATCTTTTGCTTTTTTAACTGACAATACTGTTAATGTTGGTTTTTCTGTAGTTGTACCAGTATAATTAGTATTTGACGAGTGCCAATTAGCCTTTATAACCGGTATTGTTTTTAAAGCCATTTTTTTATTAAATGCATTTTTAAATTGTATAAAATAATAAATAACAAAATTATTCGGAGATTCTACTGGGTGTATTAATTCTACTTGATAGTCACTAGGTATTCTTGCATTAATGGTTGGATTAGTGCTTCTGCTATTTTGAGTTTTCCACAATGGAGTATCTACAGTATCTGGTAATGGAGTTGCGTTAGCTATTAACTCGCTAGCTGTCTGCGAATAAAAAGTCATATATTTTGGAGTTAATGGAACATATGTTCCGCAAGCAGATGGACTATATATCCATTTATTAATTTGGCTATTCCAAAAATACATAATTTTATTAACTGTATCTTGCCATATCGCCTTGCGACCTTTTATGTCAGATATGGTCGGCGCTGTATCTTGTTTAAAAAAAACTTCCGGCTCAATTCTTGACCAGCCTTTTCCAGACTTAAAAATAAAAAGGTTTCCGCTTTTAGAGTATATTTGCCCATCAGTTGGATTTTCTGGAAATGGCATATTAACCTCATCTACATACAGTAAAGTATTGTACCCATTGACCATCCTGCCATAAATAAATAACACCTAAAGACGGGTTGTACCAAACGCCTGGCCTAGATAATCCAAAATTACCAGTAGGTTTAGTATTTTGCACAAAATAAATAGCTGGTTCTTGTTCTATCCAACCACTAGTAGAATTATATATGAAATATTTTGTGCCTATATAAAATGTTTGGCCATTAGTTGGATTAGCTGGAAATGGCATTTTACAATATCCTCGGTGTAGTGTAGCCTTGAAAAGATGCTCCGTTAACAGAACCTGGTGGTTCATAGTTTACAAAAATATAAAAATCTCTTGGTCCAGTTTCTTGCCAAGAGTATTCATTATTAGAAGTACCCATATTAAAAATACCGGCATTAGCAGAATCATGACCGGTAACAAAATATTGTTTTTTTGCACCACGCCTAAGACCATTATGTATTGCAGAAGTAAAGTTTACTGGATTTGCTATTTTGTAATCATTGCTTTCTAAATCGCCACTAGCGCAATTAAAACCACCTAATGGATAACCCTCTTCTAAAGTAAACTTATAAAATTGAACACCTGTTAAACTATCTTTAGATTTCCACCTATCAAATGGAGGTATTAATTTATCATTTGGGGCAACAACAGTATGTAATACGGCATTATTTAATGTGTAATCATATGCTTTTTCTTCCAAGCTTCCGGTTTTATCACATTGATATGTAAATACTATTCTTAAATTAGGTAATCCCAAATAAAAGAAAAAATTAAAGTATATTTTAGTAACTAAACCCCTATTTTCTGCCAAACTATTTGGGCAACAACCAGCTGGGTGATCTCTTGTAAATAAGTGATCATAAGGGAGCATAGTTAATGGAGCTTGGCCACCATTTGAAACTTTTAATTTTTGTGGAGCTTGTGGGAATTCATAATAAAATTGATTATCAACTTCTTGTGGCCAAAAATTAACTAAATTATTTTTTATAAAAAGCCAAGACGGACTATCACTCTTCCAGTTAAATCTGGAATCTGACATAAAAAATCCAGCATATAGTTTATGAACTTTTTCTGTAAAAATCATTTTTATTCCTTTTTATACAGTTATTGGCATTCCAGTACACATTGGCGGATTTGGATTTACTTGGGGAGGTAAAGGAAATCCTGGACTACACATTGGAGCATTAAACAAATTGTTTAAATTATTATTAACAGAAGTATTATCTGGATCATATACATATGGTGGAATTGGAAGACCACATATAAAAATAGGATATTGATCAGAGTTGTTTGTATTAGTATTAGTAGGTGTTAAATCCGGTTCTAAAATATTATCGGGATTATTACTAACGGTAACTACACAATTCATAGTAAGTGAATATTGAGCAACTTTACCGTTTTCAGAAACAGAAGCAATAGCGTTTATAGCATTTGATCCCGATTCAACTATGGCTGGGAAATTTTCTAATGGTTGATATGGCGGTAAACATCCTTGAGCAATTAAATTTTGAATTCCATTATCTACTAGTTTTGCATAAGAACTTCCAGATTTAGACAATGGATAAGAATCTGGATCTGGACCTTGATCATTTCCGTCTTGTTGACCTTCAATATCTGGATTGTTACCATTATTTACTGGATTGTTAAATGGTAATGGTTGATCTACTACTGGATTAATAACTGGACCGCCACCTCCGTCTTGCCAGTTAACGCTATCGCCAACATCTACCACTCCAATAAGAGGATAACCGCCACCACCTCCATCAACAGGAGGGTTATTAACATTGTTATTATCAATATTCGGATTACATAAAAGAGCAGCGCTATATATAAAATGCTCACATATAGTGCAATACGGAGGATCTCTGAGTTCTGCTCTTACAGTAATCATCTTGCAACAAGAATCCCCAACCTTTTCTTTTCCTGGAGGGCAAGATCCGTCTGGATTTGTTGGAGTCGGAGTCGGTGTTGGTGATTGTGTTATAAAACATGATTCTGGTAAATTTCTAAAAATATTACCGCCAGCCACTCCTGGTTTTTCAACCATAGACCAATAATATCCTGGTGGTGCTGGTGGCACATTTATTGCTTCTTGTCTTACTCCAACAACTAATTGTCCACTAGGTGACATAAAAGTTGCGCTTCCAGACAATGGCATAATAGTGTTTGATGTTGAAGATGTTGATGTATTTGTAGAATTAGTAACATTTGATAGGTTTTGAGCGGAATTTACATTATATGCTGATCCCTGCGCTGTCTGTAAAGGTTTTGGAGGTTCTGGGCAAGGACTATGACCAGAAACAATGGCTCCATCACAACACTTCACATTTTCCAAACTATATTCTATTCCAGCTGTAAGTTCTGCTCCTGGATTACTACTATACATAAAACCGGCTGGTGCAAATCTGCCTAACCATACAAATTTATAAAAATTTGCTCCATGATCCATTATAATTTTAGTACCAGTACCTATAAGACCGCTACTACTACCTGGGTTTAAACCATCTGATTGAAAATTTGTCTCTCTCCTAAAAATAGCGCATGGTTTCGGAGGTAATGGTTCTCCAGAACCTTTTTTAAGTACATATGTTGAAGTCGCACATTCTCCTGGATCATATGTATCACCTTCTTGCGGATCTCCAGATCCAGATGTAGAACTAGAAGTCGAACCTCCTGATCCAGATGGAGGATTACTTGGGCCACTTAAACCTGAAGTATATATAAATCCTGGTGGTAATGGAGTTCCAGCTGGAGGGCCACTTGGTCCACCTGGTCCACCTGGACCTAAAGGGCCTCCTGGGCCATTTGGACCAAGAATACCACCAGGACTTCCTGGAGGTGGCAGCGGAGGTAGTGGAGTTCCAGATGGAGGACCGCCTGGTCCACCAGGGCCACCTGGTCCTAAAGGACCACCTGGGCCACTTGGACCAAGAATACCGCCTGGTCCAGTCAGACCTCCTGGGCCTCCTGGACCTCCTATACCACCAGGACTTCCTGGGGGCGGTAACGGGGGTAATGGAGTTCCAGATGGAGGTCCACCTGGTCCTCCTGGTCCACCAGGGCCACCAGGGCCACCTAGACCTAAAGGACCGCCAGGAGTTCCTGTTGGTGGCGTAGTTGGAGTTGGTGTTGGACTTCCTGTATTTGGAGCAGGAGAATTAGTTGGAGGACTATTCGGATTAGTATTTCCAGTAGGCGGAGAAGCTGGAGGAGAAGTTGGAAGAGAGGGAGGCGGTGGTCCAGGCGGACTAGAAGGAGGGGCCGAACTACAAAGTCTATCTATACCAGTCTCTCTTCTAACATCGCTAATATCGCCAACTATAAGTCCTCCGCCTAAAACTTTACCTCTAACACAATCTTTTTCTGAAATAGGTTCTGTTGGATTACCATAAAATATATCTATGCATTTCTCAGTATTTCTAATAATAATTGGTGGATTGCCAGCTATTCCAGAAGCTATTTCATCATATACAGTCCTTGTATTTATACTATATCCAATTAAACCCCAAGGACAAACAAATGGTTGAGATGGATCACCAAGACCTCCTGGTCCACCAGGGCCACTTGGGCCACCAGGTCCACCAGGACCGCCTGGTCCGCCAGGACCATTTGGACCTCCAGGTCCTCCTGGCCATCCTACTGGTGGCAACGGAGGTAATGGTGTTCCCAAAGGAGGACCACCTAGGCCACCTGGACCACCAGGACCAAAAGGGCCTCCTGGTCCGTATGGATTATTTGGAGGTGGAAATAATACAAGTGGAGGACTACCAGCTGGAGGACCACCAGGACCACCAGGACCACCTGGACCGCCAGGACCGCCAGGACCTCCTGGGCCTAAAGGACCGCCTGGACCACCGTTGGTTCCTGGCGGAGGCAATGGTGGTAATGGGGTTCCGGTTGGAGGACCACCTGGTCCACCAGGACCACCTGGACCACTTGGGCCACCAGGACCATTAGGACTTCCTGGAGGTGGTAATGTAGGTAATGGAGTTCCGGCTGGAGGGCCACCTGGACCACCAGGACCGCCAGGGCCACCAGCACCACCGGCACCTCCTGGAGTACCAGGTGGAGGCAAAGGAGTTGGAGATGGAGAACTTGTTGGATTTGATAAAGAATTACGACACGAAATATTATTATCAAATGTATTATAATCTTTTATTAATTGAGTATTGTTAGAATAATTAAAATGAATATTTTGGTTAAATGTTTTAGCAAAAGTAGATGGTAGTTCTATATGTGGATATAAAGCGGACATTGACACATTATCAAAAATATAATCAACTGGTTTTTGAGAAGAAGAATCTGAGAAAAATATTAAATTATCTGGAGAGTTTTTTAATTCTCTATATGTTAAATAATAATTAGTTCCCAGTAAAGTAAGTTTATTATCTATGTATTTATATGGTTGATATTTTAGATTTGTCGCATAAAAAGAATTGTCATTAAGCCAAGTTAATTTTTGAAAATTAAAACCAGAAACTCCAATAAAATTAAACCAATCTTCTTTATAAAGTTCTTCTCCAGTAATTGGCATTCCAACTTCATCAATTTCAAAAGTTCCACTATTATCAATCAGTTCTCTGTTAGAATCTAAGATATCATAAAAAGAACTTTTTCTAAAAAAATGGAATGTAAAAACTTGAGATGATTTATAAAATTTAGCAGGATTTATATCAGTATCTATTTTTAAAACTAAACCTTTTATACTATCTTGTTTAAGTTCAACTACTTTGGCAAATCGTGCTTCATCGTCTAATGGTTCATATTTTGGTAATGATTCATGCGGAGGATATGCGCTAGTTCCATTGCCTAGGTTACCATCTATATCACATCCTTTATAATTCATCAATATAGCATCTGAGCATATGTAATCATCAAACAAAACATTCGCTAAAAAGAATCCAGATAAATATGAAGGTTCGTCAATACTACCTATGGACTGAAGATTTATTTTTGATCCATTTATAGATAAATTTAAAATATTTGAAATATATATTTCTTTATTTTCTCTATCAAAATCCCTAATTTCTAAATCAAATGTAACAGGAAATGAAAACCTAGATAAGTAAAATAAATCATAACCATTGTTTACATTGCCCGAAGCAAGTTTAAAAAGTGAATTAATATTCAAATAAGCAGATGATGATAAATAACTTGGTAAATCTTGATCATTATATTTTACATTAAATTTTCTTTTTGGAAAATTGCACCAGCCCCCACCAAGATTTGGGTATGAAATAGCAAGAGTTGGCGCATTTAGCACTTCTTTATTTAAAAAATCATTGGAGGAAAATCCATAACATGGTTGTTCTGCCGGATTTAAAGAAGAACCAATATATTTCATTTCAATTACTAATTCATGATTTCCTTCTGGCAAAGTAATAGTAAAAGGAGATATTGGATCTCTAGTCGGAGGAGCAGTAACTAAAGATGATGGAAATAGTCCTGTGGAATCGCTAACTATTTGGCTAAAAATATTTAATGGATCATTTTCAATATAATTAAATGTTACTGTAGGAGTTCCAGTATATTCATAAATATGGCCTTTCCAATTTCCTCCAGCACCATAACTAGATGACAAATAAGATTGTAATGGATAATTTGCTGGAAAATTTGGAGTTGATTTATAAGTAATTTTAAAGGTGGATTTATCTCCAGTACCAGTACCAGTATTTACATTAAGAAGATTTAGAGAGAAACTGCTCATGGAAAAATACTCTCTTTAAGATTAAATGTTGATGAATATTTGTCACTCAATGCGTAAATGCCATATTGATTATCTATAGTGATTACACTACTGATATTATCTTTTGGCATATAAAAAGATCCATTCTTAATACTTATTAAAAAGTTATTAGTACCATTGAAAACATTTAAATCACCTTCTATTTTATTAACTATTCCTAGCGTACTATTATCAACAGATACTAAGTATAAAGTTTTTCCATTAACTGATTCCTTGGTTATAGAAAATTCAGATATTGAAAGGGTAGAATTATTTGAAGAATTTGTAAAAATTATATACGGTTTGTATTTTTCATCATTAGATGATAAATAATGACTTTGTGATTGATATAACATTTCAAAAATAGCAGATGAATTTTTAGAAGTTGCTATTGATTCTCTAAATTTAAAAATGCTTGTTCCTTGATTATCTAATGAAACAACATTAAATGTTGATGTTGTTGGTAAATTAACATCGGATGTCTTTACATAATTAAAGCTATTTCCATATACATTATTAATTGAATATGCTGTATTTTTAAGCGCTGGCAAGATAGTTATTTTTGCATCCGTTATGGTTTTTTGTTTTGTGTAAAACATTAATGGGCTAATTGATATTATAGCCTTACCATCCTTTACTTCAAATAATGATGTATCTGGAGTATAGATAGAATCTTTAATATTAAAAGAAAAAGAGTCATTTTCAACAGGTGATATTAATAAATTAAAAAAGCCATTTAAAGGAACGGTTTGACTAGTTTTTTGATCTATTAATTCTAAATTAATTATTAAATTTGAACCGCCAAATTCTATAGGTATAGATTGTTCAGAACTATCAACTGTTATTTCAAATTTCCAATTAGAACCATCTATTATTGGAAGTGGATCATTACCTAATATTGGGGGAGAAATAGCAACTGTTGGATTACTTGTGTATCCAGTTCCTGGATTAGTAATTGTAATTCCAGTAACAATGCCATTAGAGACTGTAGCTACTGCGGTAGCCCCTGTTCCATCACCAGAAATAGTTACTGTTGGATTACTTGTATAATTAGAACCGGAATTACCAATACTAATAGATGTTATCTGGCCCAAACTATTAATAGTTGTAGCGCTAACAGTCGCTGTTCCAGAATTTCCCGAAGACGATAATGTTACAGTAGGATTAGATGTATAACCAGAGCCTCCGTTATTAATCGAAACACCAGTTATTATTCCGTTTGAAACTATTGGAGTTGCTGTAGCTCCAGAACCATTTCCTCCAGAAATAGTAATTGCTGGCGGTGTTGTATAACCAAGACCCCCATATATAACAGGTATTCCTACAACTTGCCCCTGACTATTAATAATTGCAGTACCAAAAACTGCTGTTGTGCCACTATATTTAATAGATGTTACATGCAAATCACAATTACATGCTCTTGGATATGAATCAAATATCTTGATAGAATTACCATATTGCGCTTTTTGCAAAAGAGAAACTTTATCTAGTCTTCCTAGATTAATAGGATCTGTAATTGATGGAGATTCTGGGCCTTTTACAAATTTACCCCAAGGATATTTTGATGAATAAGAAATATAATCGGAAGGAACAACATCTCTATTTATTGAAGATATAGTTTTCTTAGTTATTTGAGAACTAATATTAACTAATGAAAAACTAGCACTTTCTAATTCAACTTCAATATCATACCATCTAAGTGGATCTTCTTCTTTAACTGACATTTTTTCAAATGTTCCGCTATTTGCAGCAAAAAACTTATCTAATGGTAGTTGCAATATAGAAACACAATTTACTGGAGCCATATCTCCATTTAATTGTTTTGATTGATAGTCAAATGAATTTTGTGTTCCGTCTGCTTTTAATGGGGCCGGTTCTAGAAATTCATGACAATTTTTCTTAAATACCATAAACATATTTGCGCTATCATAATCACTAGTTATATAAGTGTCTGGGCATGAATGCTGTTCAACTAGTGTATTTTCCCAAGCAGAAGCTTTTCCTGTAGAACTTATTTTAAATTTAGATACATTAAAACTTGAATTTGATCCTTGATGATAAAAACCATAAACAGAATCTTTAGTAAATACTATATAGTCGGCATAGCCAGATCTATCTTTTGAAAATATAGCTATTGATTTACTTAAACTATAATAAACATTGCCAACCTTAACAAATCTATCAGTTATAAAACCTAAACCATTTTCTGTGATGGTTGGGCATTTAGTGTCAACTTCTAAAAATGGAATAGCTGTATCAAAATATTCAAATGAGCAATCGCTTACAGTTTCTAAATTTTCTGGATTGTTATAAACAGGTAAATTTAAATAACCCTTTAATAACTTTCTTGAAGTAATATCAAAATAAGTTCCTGGTATTTTTCCAAATTTTTGTTCGTGAGCAAATGTTCCAGACCATAAATCAACCGATTGATTAGCGAAGAAGTTTTCAACAAAATGATTTGATGTTATTTTTTTAACTAAATTTTCATTTGCTGTATTTTGAAAAAATGTGCCATGTTCATTTATTGTTATAAAAAATCTTCCATTAGAATTTTTTAAATATGCTGGATCATATTTATTATCTAAGTCAAAAGAGTTGCACAAAAGTTTATAAGAATCAAATGTATTTGGTTCTGCTGAACTCGTATAGTAATTACCTAAAAATGGTTTTTTCAATAAATAACTACCATTAAGTTTAGGTGTATAAATATCATTTTTATCGTAAGTTACAACTAAAACATAAGGTCTAGATAAAATATTTTTAAAAGAAAAGTCTTGGATAATAAGGGCTAAACCATTACCAGATTTAGCAGAAGAAATCTTAATAGAATAGTTAATTATTTTTTTATCTTGGGTAAAATTAGGCAAGTAGTAATTAGAAACTGCGTACTTGGATGTTAATCCAGAAGAAGAATCTTTATTTAAATTTATTCTAAGATCTGCGTATGGACTTAAACCACCCTGATGATCAGATCCGAGAATTACTAAAAATTCACTCGTTGGTTGAACCGGAGGAATTGGTTCTGTAGAGCCAGTACCACAATTAGTTTGGCCCAAAGCTTTTAAAGAAGCTAAACATTCATTATAACTAAAATAAGTTCCCGTACTATCACATGTACATGTATAGCAATTATTTGGAGCATCATATATAGGTTTATATTTTGGGCAAGGAGTAGTCGTAGTTGTAGTGGTAGTAGTGGTAGTGGTAGTTGTCGTAGTGGTAGTTACTACATCTTGAACTGTTACTGGTATTTTAAAAGTATTAAAGCCTAGATATTCAATCTGTTGACAATTTGACGATCCACCATAACCACAAGACATATCATAACCAACAAAAACATCAATTCTTTTTGCTATATCTGCTGGTATATCTTTTTTATTAATGCCTTCTTTTATTTTTATAGTTAATGGAGGTATTGTTACTTTACCATCTACTATTTCATATGAAATAGAAGACATCCAACTAGCGCCCTTCCAATTTGGAGTAGCGCCTTCTACTTCCAAATAATTACCTGTAGTAAATACTAAAGTGAAACCGGCTGGTTGTGGCCATAAATTTGAATTTAAAGGAATTTGATAATTGTTGGAAACAATACCCTTTCCATCTACTGTGACAACAAACATTTCTTCTGTTTGAACAGATGTTTCATTTGGTAATATAGTTAAATCTGGATAGTCAGATTGATCAAATACTGTAAGATTGTTTTGAAATGTTACAGGTTCAGTTAAACCAGTTATGAATTGATGAGCTACTGTATAATCTCTTTTTACAGTCAATATTCCAGATGCCGTAAGTGTTGCACCGCCATCAAGTTCTAATTCAAAGTTAATAGTTAAATCATGAGTGGCATTATTTTCAAAAATAGATGGATCTACGCCATTCCAAACTAAATAATATCTAGAATTAAAATCTTTAAAAGATAAATAATTTCCTCTAACAATTCTAACATTATCAAAAGAAAAATTATATTCATTAACTATTGTAAAATTAGGATCATCTGTAGTTACGGTTAAATAACCATTTGTTTGAATATTTGCGGTATTTCCATTGTAAGTAAACCTTAAAGCAATATTTTCTAAAAGCACTTGTGCATTTTTATCTAATTTTGCTAAAAAAGGAAGGCCATAATAAACTTCCATTAAGTTAGGGGCATTATAAGAAGGTTGTGATGGCGGAAATGGAGGAGATGGATTTACATATGGAGGAGGACTATACGAAAGAGAATATGATAAAGAATTAGTTGTTCCTACAAAAGTTCCTATATAATCTATAGCTCCTAATGCTGGATCAAAATTCTTACCGTAATATCTTGAAACAACAATTGTACCATCAATCATTCCGCCAGACGGAACTTTTGTTTCTAAATAATATTCACCAGTAACACTATCATATTTAATAGCATCAATTCCAGATCCTTGTCCACCAGAATAACTAACTTGATCACCTATATTAAATCCGCAAGGACTATTAATGTAAATCTTAAGCGTTGTACTATATTTAAGTTCTGATGGTTCTATTCTAGTTATTTCTGCTATACATGTTCCAGAAGTAATTTCTACATTTACTGTACAATAAATATAAGTGTTATTACCTTGCGGGAATTTAACAATTACAGGATTTATTCCTGTATTTGCGTAAAAAGGAACTTCAGTAATTACAATCCCATCATCAACATATTTTACTTTGCTGGCAGGACTCTGATTTGTATTCCCTGCTGCATAATATGAAGCTGGTGGATTTGGATCTAAAATCCATTCAAATAAATATGATCCAATTGGAAGTTGTGATTTTGTAAAATTACCTCTAAAAGCAACATTAAATGTAGGTTCTATAGGACTGGAATAAGTTATAGAGTTACAAATAGTTGGAGTAGGCGTAGGCGTAGGCGTAGGCGTAGGAGTTGGAGTAACTGGTTGGGCAGAGCAAGTGCCTAAAAATAAATAAGTTCCATCAGAATCGCAAGATGTTAAAGCTACTACTCCACTAACTCTGTCAAACGAACCAGAAATTATATTTACAATCTTTCCATTTTGTAATGGAAGATCTATAATATCCCAATTTTTTAAATCTTTTGATAATGCTATTTTTCCATAACCATATATTAAATAAGAATCATTTAATACTAATAAACCTGTCCAATAATTAGTAACTTGTGGTAATTGAAATCGTGTCCAATTAGTAAAATCTGTACTTACTTTTACTTCTATTCCATTGAAAATAATTAATTCATTATTTGGATTAATCGCATTATTATAATTAAAATTAATTCCTGGAAATAAATTAGTTCCTCCAATATTACGATCTGATTTTATTAAAATTAATTTATTTGAATATATATCTTTTTCAAATAAATAAAAACCATCATTAGCTAAAGCTGCATGACTAACTCTTCCTTGATAAACTACGCTTAATAATTTTACATCTTGTTGTACTATATTATAAAAATCTAAGGATGATTGATCTATTGGAATTTGTTCAAAAACTGGCGGATTACTAAATGGGCTATAAATAGATGGAAATGGAGAAGTTCCTAATGTTATATAATCATCTGCTATATGATTCTTTACTATAAAAGGTAGTCCGTCTAAATCTAATGCAGCAGTACCATCTTCATATAAGGCAGGACAATTTAATATAACCGATGGTTTATCAGATGAGTCAGAAAGTAAATTTTTTGTATGCGATATTTTTACTCTTGATACTGAATAAAAACTTGAAAAGTTGAAAGTTTGCCAATTACTACCAACTTGATCAATGTTTTTTTGTTTTTCTATTAAATTATTATCAATATCATATCCGTAAATTCTTACTAAACCACTATGAATAAAAACTTCTTTTATTTTAAAATCAGGACTTGGATCAAAATCTTCGTCATTAACTAAATCAAATATTCCTATATTAGCAGATATGTCAGCAGTTTTTTCAAAAGTAAAATTACAAACAGAAGGTGGCGCTGTGGTTCCTATTGAGGTTGTAATTGGTTTTACTGGCAACCAATCATTAACTGTTATATCCCAAAAATATGTACTGTTATTATCAGTATTGTACCAAAAAGCCGGTCTACTTCTTTCTAGTACATCCGGCCTTTCTGCTTGAATAAAAGTTAATATATCTTTTGAAGCATTAGAAATTCCAGACAAATTATTTGGGTTAGGCATATGCGTTTCCTGAGAAAGATACCCAATTAGAGCCGTTACTATCAGTTACCCAAAAATACAAAATCGCATTTTCAGTATCATACCAAACAGCGAAAGAATTTGCAGCAGGATTAATTGCTGGTCTTGTCGATTGTTGATAAAAATTAACTGTGGTAGATCCAGAAGCTCCTTGAAATCCTTGGTATCCCTGTGGTCCAGAAGATCCGGTTGGTCCAGTTGGGCCACTAGAGCCTGGTAATCCAGTAGGACCAGTAGGGCCAGTTGCTCCGTCAGATCCTGGTGCGCCATCAGATCCTGCGACACCATCAGAGCCATAAATATCTCTAACAGAAAATGTTCTACTTTTAGAAGATTGAGTAGATTCAAGTATTAATGTTGATGAAGATTCATTGTAAGCTATATCCCAAGTTACTAAGTTTTTAGTTCCAGTAAGAGCATTATTATTTGTCGTATTAGGAACCGCTGTATTATCACCAGAACTTAAACGAATAGCCAAAGTTTCTGGAGATGATCTAAAATCAAAGTAGTATCTTTGACCTCTAATTAGAGTAATCGCAGAATTATTAGCAACGCCATTAATTTCTATTGCAGAAGAATTGCTAGTTACTGTGTATAAAGTTCCGCCACGCTCCCCGATATCACCTTGAAAACCCTGTCTTCCTTGAAAACCTTGAGAACCAGTAACACCTTGTCTGCCCTGAGATCCTTGTGGTCCTAAAAGACCTGTCAAACCCTGTCTTCCTTGATAACCTTGAGGCCCATTAGATCCACCAGTAGCGCCAGCCTGAGCCATTGTGGCCCAATATAAAGGATTTGTATCTGGCTGTTTAGGACTAGAACTTGTACTTCCTAATATTGCTATATAACTAGTGCCACCATAATAAACTGAATCGTTTACAGAATAGTTAGCAGATATTGACCAATCGCCTCTCCATGTTATTCCTATAGATCCTTGAGATCCTTGACTTCCTTGAGAACCATTTGTTCCTGCTGATCCCTGCGAGCCTTGTGTGCCTTGAGATCCTTGGCTACCTTGATGACCTTGAGATCCGGTACTACCAATAAAACCTTGATTGCCTTGCGATCCTTGAGATCCTTGTAATCCCTGATTTCCTTGGCTACCTTGACTACCTTGATTACCTTGACTACCTTGAACACCTTGGCTACCTTGATTACCCTGATAACCTTGATTTCCTTGTGCGCCATTAGATCCACTAGTTCCATTTGTTCCTTGCAAACCTTGCAAACCTTGATAACCCTGCCTACCTTGAGCGCCTTGATCTCCTTGATCACCCTTTTCACCTATATAATCAACTGCGTTGATAGCTCTTGTAATAGTTCCATTTGTAATTGATTGAATAATTATTCCTGTAGATGGAGCATCTAAAGGAACATCATATGTAATGATTGATCCAACAGTACCGCTTGTTTCATTGTTATTAGCACTTGTTCCAGTAACATCGGTTGTTAAACCAGAACCATTTCTAATAGCTACATAATGAGTAACTGCGCTAAAATCAAAAATAAATCTTTGACCACGAACAACTTCAATAGGATCTGAGTTACTTGTTATGCCAGATACAACAAATTGAGTGCTTGGTAGAGTTACAGTAAAAGTGGTTCCACCTTTAGACCCTTGTGAACCTTGAAAACCTTGATATCCTTGAGATCCAGAAGATCCAGTAGAACCTTGGAAACCTTGCGATCCCTGAGAACCTTGAGAACCCTGAGAACCTTGTAAACCTTGGTTTCCAGTAGACCCTTGAGATCCAATAACACCTTGAGACCCCTGAGAACCCTGCGTACCTTGAGAACCTTGAGAACCTTGAGATCCTCTTTCTCCTTGTGAACCTTGGTTACCCTGTGAACCTTGTCTGCCCTGAGAACCTTGAGAACCTTGGGAACCCTGAGAACCTTGTAAGCCTTGATTGCCTTGAGAACCTTGACTTCCTTGAGAACCATTTGTTCCAGTAGTTCCTTGAGAACCTTGAGAACCTTGCGATCCCTGCGAACCTATTGAGCCATCACCAAAAGCTGCCCAATAAGTAGTGGCAGTCGAAGGATTTTCATTAGTAGAACCAAGAATAGCTATATATGTTTTTGAACTATAAGTAACTATATCATTAACTGCATATACGCCTTCGGAAGACCAAGTACCTTTATAAAGTGTTCCTATACTTGTTCCACCGGTATTAATTAATGGCATATCTTAACCCTCTTTTGCTATGAAAGATTTTCCTGAAGATGCACACCTAACATTAACTTGACCACTAGGTATAAAACCATCTTCAAAGCTTAACTGGCCCTGCGGATAAACAGGATAAGAATTAGTAGTAGAAGCAACAGCGTCTATATTTACATACATTAAAGTGTCAGAGTTGTTAATAAAGAGTAAATAATTTCTCTGTGGTTTAGCATCAAAAATTTTCTGTGAAGTATTTGCGGAAACTATGGTTCCAGAACCATCTGTTAATGGACCAAAAGAAGATGCATCAACATAGTTAATGCCAAAAGTTTCTTCTATAGCTGGTTGTGGCAAAGAAGAATATGATTTTGATCTGCTTGTTAATGTTCCGCTTGCAATATCTGTAATTCCTGGAGGCATTTGAGTAAACGCAGATCCATAAACATAATCGCCAGAAGCTATTGCATTGATATCAGCCATTTATCACCTCATCTAAATAAATTTTGACCACCTTGATTATTTGGGTAATAAGCATGATCGCTATACCCAGCAAATATTCTAAATGGAGCTATAATAGCTGCGCCAGCAGCAACTCCAGTTCTTCCAACTTGATAATCTAGTTTAGCCTCATCATAAACCGCACACCAGCCTTTTTCTATTAACTTTAGTCTTCCGTCCATAGATCCACGCAAGTCTATAGATGAGCTTCCATCTCTAATAGCTATACCCTGTCTTACGCTTGTCCTTGCCTCAGATCTTTCAATAATACAAGCTGCTTTAAAACAAACTAAATTTACAAAATCCTCATCTCTAGAAACATTTCTAACTGTAGGATCTGGAGTAATAGTTAGAGCTTGTATATCAACAGCGTAATTAGTTTTAAAATTTATATCTGTAACCACTATTTGTGCAGCAACAGCTAGTGTTTGTACTAAACGACCATCTGTATAATTTGGGTTTGCAGAAAGATCATCTATTAGAACTCGCAGCAAAGTTGTCATTTCTGACTGCCACAACATAGATAACCTCAAGCAAAAGGAGTTATTTTAATAGTTCCTGTATACAGCGTAGAAATATGATTATTTGGAAAAATGGCTCTTATTTCAAAAAACCATCTTCCATAACCTATTTCTAGCAAGTTATTTGCACTCAAAGTTAATGAAAGTTCCGCTGGAGAAACTATCGTTAAACCATAAGACAAATCTCTTACTATAAATACTACACCAGCATTAGTTAGATATGTACCTTCATTTAATGTAAAAAAATCTGTAATTGGATTATAATTAGAATCCAACACTTTTTGCAAAAATGCCTGTTTTATTGTTGTTTTATTTAATTGATTTGCCATTTTAGTCGCCAAAAGGTGGAACAATAATCATATTAGCCACCAATAGCGTTAAAACATGTCCATTATATAATGTAGCTTTTACTTCATAAGACCATCTACCAGCACCAATGATTGCTAATTCGGCAGACGAGAGTTCCAATCTAAGTACATCATCTATAATAGTAAAATTTTTGGTAAAAGTTTCTTTTCCAGCAATAATAAATTGAACTGTAGCACCAGCCAAGTCTGGCCATTGATCAGATGTTAAATCAATAGATCTTCCTTCAGCAGCAAAATAATCATCAATAAGCCTTAATTCTATAGGCTCTGTTATGTCAGTAGGAACAGGACTTTGCTGTGTTATAATAGACACTCCTCCTGCTCCAGCCCTACTACTAACTCTAACATCTATATATTCTAACTCTTCTGGATTAACAGCTATAAAACCAATTAATTCTGTACCAGATTTAAATTTTATTCCGCCACGAAAGTTCTGTGGGTAAGCGGAATATGTCCAAAGATAATTGCCGTTACCTATTTCAACAAAACCTAAATTAATTGGAACGGTTAAGTCTGTGCCATTAATATCAACTAGCGTAGCGCTTAAATTAGTTAGTCCTATATATCTTTTCCCTAAGTCTAGGGAAATGCTCATTTGATATGACATTTAAATCCTTTCAATCTTTTGTCTATGCCCAGATACAATTTGCGAGGGAGTAATAGACAAAGGAGACTCATAAGGATCATATGGATCTTCTGAACCACGATAATTATTTAATTTAATTTCTTCTGCTCTTTCTCCAGTAAAATTATCGTTCTCATCAGTATAATATTGACCAGTTGCTGGATCTATTAATACTTCTCCGTGATCACCATTTAATCCAGACAAAGTAGTGCATTGACCAGTAGAAAACATCAATGGATCTATAGATGTTGGATCTGAATTCCACTCAGCTTGAATAACTTCTTGAGTAATAGGAGGAAGATTTTTTAATGCAAAGAAAAGGTCAAGCCATTGTTCATTACTAATAACTAAATTACTACCTTCTTTTACGACATCGCCAACCTGATCATTAAAACCTATTGAGTTTTCACCACAAGGCCCATTCAAAAACATAATTTTTTCTTTGTCTTCGGTAGTTAAATTATTTGGATCGTATATACCAACCAATGGAATATAATCGCCCTGATTATACATTTGGCTTGGATCATCTATGGAAAAATACTTTTCTGGATTTGTTTCTTTGCCCCTAAAATATGTTGAACATGCATCTCCAACATATTCACTAGCCTTTTTGCCAAAACTAGACAGATTAGATCTATCTAAATAAAGACCTTTTAGTAAACAAGGGCCAAATCCAAAATTTACAGAACTTAAAGTTCCATTTAAAAGCAAATCTATGCTTAAAGTATTATGATTAATGATTGCAGCGGTTGTTCCGCCGTGATAACTAGCTGTTTGAACACCATTATCTGTAGCTGCTGGCAAAGAACATCTTGGGTTACAAATTGTTCCTGCTAAAAGACCTGGCACAAGACCATAATTAAAAGTAATGCTAGGTATTTTTTCATAATTTTCATTTATATAAAAAGACTCTTTTGTGCTAGAAATGATATCTTTTGCAAGCATATAGTAATGATGATAACCATCGTCAACATTACCAGTTCTTGTAAAATTAGGAAATATTGCAACTAAATTTGTTTGTTTAGATAGTTCTACATTATTTGACAGTTTATCTTTAGATTTAGAACATCCGCCATTTTTAAAATGTTGAACATATAATTCGGATACTCTTGGAGAAACTTCATATGGTGGTAATGTACAATTAATATTGTTTGAATGTGGTGCTGGATAAACCTTAGAGTTATAAAAAATACCGCCAATAGAATAAAAGTTTCTAGAATCTTCTATGGTATCCCATAAAGTAGAACTAAAACCGTCTATATTAGCATTATATTCAGAATTTATTTGTGCAGGAAAATTACCACAAGATTGAAATGGTTTACTTAGTGTTTCCGAGTGTGTATCTTTAGAGTTGGGAGAATGAGTTCTATGTGGCAATTGATAAGATCTAAAAAATGTTCTACCAAATCTTCCTAAATTTTTCTTTGAGTAAATCCAATAGCATGTATTACTAAAATCAGATGGGCCGTTAGCATTATTAAGCGGGTCTATAATATCATTTTCTATAATCATCCTTAACTTGCCAGAAACAGTAATAAATATTTTGCCGTTTCTAAAAGTTAACCCATCATACATTTTAATGTCGGCCATTTTTTGTTCCTTATTGGATTAACTTTATTTCTTTATTTTCAAAACTAGTTGAGCAAGTTGAATAAGAATTTGTTTTTCCAAAAACTATATACTCCGTAAGCATCGGAGTTTCTGAAACCTGTACAATACCTTGATTAATTAATATTTCAAAATTAACTTCTTGCTGGTTCATGTTCTTCCCTTACCTGTCTTTTAAGAGCTTGTATTTCTCTTGTATTTAATAATACTTGATTAAGTATTTCAAGGCTTTTATTCTGAGTATTAACTACAGTATCTATTCCTTCTTCTAACTTATTTAAAAACTCTATGTGTCTTTCTTGCATTGGCAATATGACTTTTTCGCCTAGCCACATCCCAGATTTATAAGCACACCATACAAAAAATACTAAAAATGAAAAAGAAACACCAAATCTTTCTACTAAAGTTATAAATGTTTCGCTCATTTTCTATTCTCCGAGTGATTTGTTACGCTAATTAATACACCATTAGAGAACGCCCTTAGTTTTACCAATTTTATCAATTGCGTATAAAAACATACCTACAGCTTGAGCCACCTCTGTATCAGCAGCAGCTTCTGCATAAATATCATCTATATTCATGGTTATGGTATGTTCCGGCTTGTCAGAAAGAATCCAAGTACCATCCTCATTTTTCTTTCCACGCTGAAATATAATTCTAGCCTGAGCGGGGCGAGTTATACCCTCACCAACAAAAGTCATTTGTTTAATGACCCAGTTATTATAAACGATTGCTTCGGATGCTGGAATTTGTACTGGAGTGCTTGCATTAATTAACATTTTAAACCTCTGGTTCTATGGTTGTAATTGATAAAATTTCTTCAATAGTAGAAGCATTTTGTACAGCTCTTCTTTTTGCAGCAAAAATTTTAGAAACATTGCTTCTAAATGCCCCATACTGCAACATAAAAATAGTCATTGACTGAATATCAGGAAATACAATTTCTTGATTATCTAGAGTAATAATTGGTGGTATTGGATAGCCTAAATTCGATGCCTCTTTTGCCATGGCAAAATTTGCCGATAAAAGGGCTACATCTTCTGCGGATATGCCCAAAACGCCCTGTCCAGAATTCCAACCTTGAGCGATGGTTTGGCCCCATTCGTCATCAATTTGAGCCAGTTTTTCCAGCTTTGCTTTTTCAAATGGCCATTGAGAAACAACTTCCTGAGCAGCTTGTTTCTGCTCATCTGTGGCTTCTTCTTTATAATCAATTCTGAAATTCCCATTTCCTAAATCCCCAATTCCATCTATCGGGCATACTTTTGAAATGGATTCAGATAAGGTAGATAAATATATTAACATATCCACACTCCCAACATTTTACTTGCCTCGTTTGCACCAGCAACATTTATAGTTCCTGTTGCACTACCAGAGTATTCAAGCCATGCGATATAATTATAGCCAGTTTGTGGCATAGAACTCATATTGCTATGCCTTTGATGAAACCAAGTCAAAGTTCCGGTGGCATAGCCTTGGCCACTTGAAGTATAAGTTGGTATTCCTGAAGTTGTATTTAAAGCAGCACTTGGATAATAAGCAGAAATGGCCGTTGTTGCATAAGTATTTACAGTTAAGTTGCAAGATACTGAATCTAAAGCAATTCCGGCTACAAATTCTATTTTGTTATTTGAATTATTATTGGCGTATCTCCAAGCTGCTGTAGTATAAGTCCAAGCACCAGTAGTCTCGTAAACATAAATATTCTTGGAAACTCTATTATTAAAATTCCAAACCAATCTTTTGGTTGCAGAATCTTCCGTAGTAGTGGTAGAAGTCGTGCGAATTGTTCCCAAGTATCTTCTAGTTAATGCACCTGTTTTTAAATACACACCGTTGGTCATGGTTAATGATGTGGCCCTCGTTGTATCATTAGTCCACGCTGTTAATTCTAGAGTTAGCGTTCCGGCGTTGTTGTACAAAAAAACATCGTAGTTTCTAGCTGATATAAGAGTTCCTAAAGCCAAAGACCGTTGCGTAAATGTATAAGTAGACCAATTAGTTCCATCATAAAGACTGATACGATCACCATTATATGGTGTGTAATAGATTGTTGTTTTGCTTGTCTGATCAGAAGTGGATACTGGCACTCCGCTTTCTAGTGTAAGTCTGCCAGAAGCAGTATTAGTAACCCAAGAGCCACCAGTCGAATCGGTTAAAGAATTTACGCCAGATATAACTGCTGTTTTATTGTTAATTGCTATAGCCATTAGCCTGTTACCTCAACTGTATCAACTTTTGCTACCCATCTTATTGTTTTTGACGCTTCTCCAGTAACAAGTATTTTTAAACTTCCGTATGCAGTATCTGCTACAGCATCAACAGACCAAGAACTATCTCCACCTATTGTAGTTATAATTATACTGCCAACTAAAGCTGTGGTTCCAGCAGTAGCATTTCTATCAATAACTCCTTCAATCTTCCAACCAGCAGATTCATCATTTGCATCTGTTCTTCTAGCAACTATTAATGCAGAAAATGCATAAGTTGTATCATTAGGTAATGACAAATGATTATATGTGTCTTGCGCCGATCCATCAGAAGTCATTACTGTCTGGGTTCCATTGGTAGTTGAACATCTTAAAGTCACGGTTCTTGATTGTGCATCTCCGGCAGATGAAAATGCTCCACTTGATAAAGCAAACGCACTTCCTGTTAAAGATCTTGTAGTTGCATTTGCTCCAGCAGAAATAAATCCATTAATACTAAAAGATCCATTTGCTTCTAAGGTAGCTATATTAGTTGTTCCGGCATACCATTTAAAATAATTAGTTGTAGTTGGAATAGAAAACCACAAGGTATTCATTTCTATACCAAGTGCATAATCTACTGTTGTAGAGGAAACTTCTGGCCATAGGACTATTTTTGTTCCAGAACTTCTTGTATTGAATGACGGCGCAGCATATCCATTAGCGCCAAAATCTATTCTATTTCCACCAGAACCATCTAGATAAATTTGTCCTCCGCCATCAGATGCATTATTTGCAAGATTTGATACAAATCTTCCAGTATAATCAAAGTAAGAATAAGTGGTAGCTCCAGTAGAATTTCTAAAATCTAATAAGTTGGCAGTTTGTGAGTTTGCCCCAAATATTCCTAATGGTGTTTGACTTGCTGATGTTGCATAAGCTCCGGTATCAATTCCAGAAGTTGCCTGATATTCTAATCCAACAGCACCAGCAAAAGATCCAGCGCCATCATTATATTGGAAATAATATTGAGAACCTCCAGGAGATGAATTGCTACCTTGATCACCTTGACTACCCTGATCTCCTTGATAACCTTGATCGCCCTGAGATCCTTGATCCCCCTGACTGCCTTGAAATCCTTGGGAACCTTGAACGCCTTGAAAACCTTGATATCCTTGAAAACCTCTTAGTCCTTGAATACCTTGATTTCCTTGAAACCCCTGACTACCTTGTGATCCAGTCGCACCTTGATTTCCTTGTGACCCAGTAGAACCTTGACTACCCTGTGATCCAGTTGCGCCTTGATTACCCTGTGATCCAATAGATCCTTGACTACCTTGTGGTCCAGTTGCACCTTGATTTCCTTGTGATCCAGTAGCACCTTGATATCCTTGATACCCTTGTGATCCAGTATTACCTTGATATCCTTGATTGCCTTGTGAACCAGTAGAGCCTGTATTTCCTTGATAGCCTTGGCTACCTTGTACCCCATTATTTCCTTGGTTGCCTTGCGAGCCAGTATTGCCCTGATACCCTTGATTTCCTTGAGGTCCAGTTAACCCCTGATAACCTTGTGACCCATTGTTTCCTTGGTTGCCTTGATAACCTTGTGGGCCAACTTGAGTATATAAAACTTGAGTAGCTGTTAATATAATACTTGGAATTGCTGGGGCAGGAGAAGCAGCAGCTACATATTGTAAAGAAACATCAGTATTAGTTGCTTGCCAAGCTAGTTCTAGATAATCACCAGCATTAAGTTTTAAAACAAAATTAACTGTTCCAATAGCATGACCATCAGTTCCACCATGGCTTTCTACAACACTCCACTTGCTATCAGTATCAGATACATTTGAACCATTCTTTTTAAGCCATATACTAGCGTCTTGTATTTGAACATTAGCATTAACTAACTGTACAGAAAATATAATGCTATAAACACCAGAATAAGCAAATGTTATTCTTGAATTAGATACTACACTAACTCCATTATTATCAGCGTCTGAATTGTTGTAGGTTATAAGATATTCTGTATTTGCTGTAGTTATAAATTGATCTTGTGTAGACCAAAAAGATCCCCAATAACCTAATGCTCCACCAGCACCAGTAGCGCCAGTTGTACCTTGACTTCCCTGACTTCCCTGTGGTCCTGTTATAGAAGCTCCTTGATAACCTTGAAGACCTACACTACCTTGACTTCCTTGACTGCCTTGATAGCCAGAACCTTGATTTCCTTGAAAACCCTGTGAACCTTGGTCACCTTTGCTTAAAACTAACTGCCAATTAGATGGATATGATGGTGGAATATATCCAGCTGCACCAATATAAACTGTCATTACATATAAAGAACCATCATATGTAACTGCTTGACCTACTGAATAGGTAACTCCATTATTATAAGATCCTAAATAATCAAATATTTCTGGGCCTTGTGATCCTTGGAAACCTTGATTGCCTTGATCACCTTGTGAACCTTGTTCACCTTGAAAACCTTGGCTACCTTGATCACCCTGTGAACCTTGTTCACCTTGAAAACCTTGGTTACCTTGGTCACCCTGTGACCCTTGTTCACCTTGGAAACCTTGGTTACCTTGGTCACCCTGTGACCCTTGTTCACCTTGGAAACCTTGGTTACCTTGGTCACCCTGTGACCCTTGTTCACCTTGGAAACCTTGATTGCCTTGATCACCCTGTGACCCTTGTTCCCCTTGAAAACCTTGATTACCTTGGTTACCCTGTGATCCTTGTTGCCCTTGGAAACCTTGGTTACCTTGTGAACCTTGTGAACCTTGTATACCTTGAAAACCTTGATTACCTTGATGCCCCTGTGATCCTTGTTGTCCTTGCAATCCTTGATAACCTTGCGGACCTGTTGCTGGATTAGAAACTAAAGTTGTATGAATATGCGTTTGAGTATTATCACGAAACTCAAAAGTGGCAGAACTATTATTTTGTCTTATATTTACATATATTTTTATTCTCAATCTTTTAGTTAAATCTGGCAAAATTGTAGCAGGAACAACGAGATCTGAAACTACTAATGATTGAGTTGTTAAAATAGCAGAAGCTGATGAAGATGAACCTTGTATAATTAGTGTTTCATTGCTTGTGCCATCTGAATCTACATAATAAATACCATAATGCATAGTCGGCACTTGGCCAGTAGTGCTTGAAAGTGCATATAAATTTAATTCCCAAACACCAGAAGTTATAACTGTTGAAGTTAAAGCGCCAACTTGAGTCGTAAATGTTCCAACCAAATAATTATTTGCTATATTTAAACTACCAGTTGTAATTGTGGTTTGTGTTCCGGCATTTACACTCGTTAATAATTCTCCAGTTTGCGGATATGATCCACCGGTAGTATCAAAAAATAAAACTAAACCGCCACTAACACCGGCGTTTCCTTGAAAACCTTGATTACCCTGTAATCCTTGACTTCCTTGTAAACCTTGGTTGCCTTGATTGCCCTGTGATCCTTGAGTACCTTGAAAACCTTGGTTACCTTGGAATCCTTGATATCCAGAATCGCCCTTATCTCCAGTTCTTGCAAAAGTAAGTAATACTTCATCATCATTAGAAAATGTTCCGCTTCCAGATAAATAAGAAATTGTAACATCAAAAAAACTAGGTTCTTCTTCTGAGGAATTGCTTATAGTATAAAGTGCAAATACTGTAGAGTCATTTTTCTTAGATAATTTAAAATGACCTTTTATAGTGCTTGTTGAAGCAGAGATTGTATTTAAGAATAGCGAAAGATCTATGTTTGCATTATTTGGATTATCATCAATTATAACATGCGTAGCTGATGCAAGAGAAGCGTTATTAAATCTTATATAATTGTCACCTGGGTCGTTGATTGAGTAATTATTTGTGTCTATTTTATATTCAACTGTTACGCCACCAAAGCTACCAGTTGATCCCTGATATCCTTGGCCACCTTGATTTCCTTGAAAACCTTGTTCACCTTGTGAACCTTGTTCCCCTTGGAAACCCTGACTACCTTGATCACCTTGTGATCCCTGTTCCCCTTGAAAACCTTGGTTACCTTGATCACCCTGTGACCCTTGTTCTCCTTGGAAACCTTGGTTACCTTGGTCACCTTGTGACCCTTGTTCGCCTTGAAAACCTTGGTTACCTTGGTCACCTTGTGATCCCTGTTCCCCTTGGAAACCTTGGTTACCTTGATCACCCTGTGACCCTTGTTCACCTTGGAAACCCTGATTACCTTGATCACCTTGTGATCCCTGTTCCCCTTGGAAACCCTGATCACCCTGTGACCCTTGTTCTCCTTGGAAACCTTGGTCACCTTGTGATCCTTGTTCCCCTTGGAAACCTTGATTGCCTTGATCACCCTGTGAACCTTGTTCCCCTTGGAAACCCTGATCACCTTGTGATCCTTGTTCTCCTTGAAAACCCTGATCACCTTGTGATCCTTGTTCCCCTTGAAAACCTTGATTACCCTGTGATCCTTGTTCTCCTTGAAAACCCTGCTCGCCTTGTAATCCTTGATTTCCTAATAAACCTTGATTCCCTTGAAATCCTTGATTACCTTGATTTCCTTGGTTACCTTGAAACCCTTGGTTGCCTTGAAGACCCTGATTACCTTGGTTACCCTGCGACCCTTGAAAACCTTGGTTACCTTGAAATCCTTGTTGTCCTTGAGATCCTTTAATAGGACCAACATTTTGCCAATAAACAGGACTTGATCCTGTATAAACAACACCGTCACCTATTGCAGCGGAACCATTAGATGGATTTGGACATGCTTGAGAAGCAGTTCCTTGTGCTGTTGATGTAAGTAGCCACATATCACCAAGTACAGCACCAGAAGTTTCATTATTAAATATATTTTCCCAAGTATCAGATCCCTGTATGGTAACTCCTGCTCCAGTCTGTCCTTGACTACCTTGAATACCTTGGTTTCCTTGAAATCCTTGATTTCCTTGATAACCTTGTGAACCTTGTATTCCTTGTGAGCCTTGTATTCCTTGGTTACCTTGAAAACCTTGAAATCCTTGATTGCCTTGTTCTCCTTGAGATCCTTGGTTTCCTTGAGATCCTTGAGATCCTTGACTACCTTGAGAACCTTGATTCCCTTGAAAACCTTGGCTACCTTGGTTTCCTTGAAAACCCTGTCTACCTTGAAATCCTTGATTACCTTGAAACCCTTGATTTCCTTGCAACCCTTGAAAACCTTGCGAACCTTGAAAACCTTGATCGCCAACTAAAACAAAAGATACAGAAATTAATTCATTTGCGATTAAAGAAAACCCAGCACTAGATTGAACATGAGAAACATTAAAAGAACCATATGTTCCATTAACTGTAGTAGAAGATGTTATTTTAAATACTGTAAACTTTGAAGGATTTGTTATTGATTGAATAAACAATATTGATTTTGTAGAATTTGTAGAATTGTCAAAAAGACTATATATCTCATGAACTTCATTTCCATTAATATCATAAGCACTTAAACTTAATGTTGTTGCAGAAGATATAGTGAGGTTGTTGAATCTTAACTGAGATGGTGTTGGAACACCGGAGATAGAAGTGCTATATATATATTTAATTGATGGGGCATTTATACCTTGATAGCCTTGATAGCCAAGCTCGCCTGTTATATTAACATCCCATATACTTGCGCTTCCAGTTCCTGTTACATAATCAACATCTACAGTTATTTCATTTGTTACTGGATTTGTAGAAGTTACTTTTCCTTCTAAAAAATCATCATTATTAGTAATGTCAACTATTCTTACTCTTACGCCAGCCCTAAATGATAATATATTAGAAATTACTAATGTTTTTAATCCGATTGTTTTTGTTAATGTTGATAAAGATTCAGAAAAACCAAATGAAAAACCCTGAGAACCTTGAACACCTATAATTCCTTGTTCGCCTTGAAACCCTTGATTTCCTTGATTTCCTTGCGAACCCTGTGAACCCTGCGTTCCTTGATTTCCTTGAAAACCTTGTGAACCAGTAATTACGCCTGGAACAAAATTAGTTCCATCGAACTTAATTACTTGTCCAGAAGCGGGAACTCCTACAAAATCATCTTGATCTTGTATTCTCGATGGTTTTTTGCTGAAATGCATTGTTTATTCCAAGTATTTTGGAGTTATTCCTGTAGTGCATCCATCTATATATGATACACCACAAAAATCTGCTAATTGATTTGCAATCTGATTAGTATTTTGCATCAAATCTGAATAATTTATAGTTATTTTTTTACCATTAAAAGAATTGAATATATTTTGACAAATTTCATGCTGTTTTTCTATGGTATCTGGATTAGCTTGTCTACCAAGTAAAGAAACATATTCTTGATAAGATTTTTCTATATTTCTCATAGACCATATTAAACCAATGTTTAAATCACAATCATTAATTAATTTTGCAAAAACACCTTTTCTTAAAAGATCAAAAGATCTTATTCCCATTTTATTAAAAACGCAGCTTTCTTTTTTTAATTTCCAATATGTAGATGTATTTAATGAAATATAATTTGAAAATTTATCATTAAAACTACCAGTTGGATACCACAATGCATTATCAGATTGTGGACTTTTTTCAGACATACTTATGCCCAAAGAACTAATTATTTTTGATATAACGCTAGTTCCAGATCTATATGTTCCTAAAACTATATAACAATCGTTCATTCTAAATCCTCATTTCTATCATTAAAAAATTTATTAATATCTTTTAGTAAATTACTATTTCCGACATATCTATATATACCCTGTTCTATAGCAAGATCTTTTTGCAATGAAAAATCATTATTATCTAATAAATCAAATCTAGATGCATATTGTCTATCTATTTTATTTCCATGATTAAGATGAAAAACCGGCTGATCTATATAATCAATATCAATATTGTTTTTGGGCAAAGTTAATAAATCGTCAATAAAGTTGTTTTTAAATTTTTTATACTTTATAAATGGTATACTTTTTGTTTCTTCTAAATCTAACCACTTGATTATATTTATTGTGTCTCCTCCGCCAACTATGCATTTATCATATAGAGGGTTATTTAATAATGTTTCTTTTTTGGTTATCCAAGCTATACCTGGATTTCCATAAACAAAGTCTTCTGAAAATAGCGTTTTTTTATAACCATCTTTTCCGCCAGAAACAACGACTTGTTTTGAAATAGAATCGTGTTTAAATGTATAAAATCCATTGTATTTAGTATGATTTCTAGGTAAATAATGAACAGAAGAGAACGGTTGAATAAATAAGTTTTCTTTATTATCAATTTTTTGTTTTGCTTGTTCTATCCAGTCTTCTTCTGAAAAAAGAATATCTCCATCAATAAAAGAAACATATTTTATATCATCCGTTAATTTTTGACAAACATAATTAATAACCCTTTCCTTCTGCCATAATAACTGATCTGTTTGAAATTTTATAGTTCCTGGAAATGGCAAATCAAAACTACCATTTGTAGAAATTTCTATCGGTATAATTATAGCATTATATTTTGATAGATTATTATGACATATATAAAAATTATTTAATAAGGATTTTCTTTTATAATGATTCCAATAATACATTATTATTGCAACATCATTATTTATCATACTTTAACCTTTATATTTGAAGTGTAGTTTTGTAATGATATATTCATAACTTGAGCTTCTTGCAAAGAAATACTTCTGTTAAGAAACACGCTAAAAGGGAAATAAGCTAAGTATCTTGTTTTAATTGAATTTTCTATGTCTTGATGAGTTGAGTATACAACCGCATAATTTTCATTGTCTGGAATAAAGTTATCATCAACAAAAGTAACTCTATCCTCAAGACCAAATCTTTGTAACCAAATTTTATTATCTATAAAATCAATTTTATTTTTTGGTTTATAAGAAATAACTTTACATCCAGCTTGTGCTAATATTAACAAATCTGCTGCGGAAGAACCAATGTATATAATATTATTATTAACTATCAAACTGGCTAAATCTATATAGTCATTATTAAAACTTCTATTTGGAACACCGTCAGGAAACACTATTGGAAATTCTAAAAATTGATGTTCAAGTTTTATATTATCTGTTGCTAAATTAACTTTCGGCCAAAAACAAACAGTATTACAAAATTTTAAAAATTGATTTAATGTTTGAATTATTGAATTTCTATCATGTACTTTTTTAATAAACTTTTTTAAATGCCTTGAAGAGATTAAAAATGGGCCGGTCGTAGTTTCTTCTATATATGAAGTAGTTGAGTATTCTGATGATTTACTTTCTGGCATTGGACCATTACATATTTTTAAAACAGCCAAATCAACTTGATATCTAAGCAACGGTTTCCAAGTTGATAAATTGTTATAAACATGCGGAGATAGCTTTTGAGAATTTTCTACAAAAATAAAGTATTCGTAAGAATCTAGCAAAGATGCTTGCTCTAAAAAACTATAAAAATATGAATTTCTATTTTCTTTTTCAAGAGATACAACTTTTCCGACAAAATCTGTATAATTTACATTGCTTGGAAATAATTTATTTTGAAAGCAAACTAAATTTGTTAAGGGTTTTGTTCCAACTCTAAATTCTGTTGATCTAGCATTACATACTGCCATGTTTTCCTCCTAAAAATATATTATAGGAAGAAATCGGGAATGCAATAAAAAAAGGCAGAGCTTTCGCCCTGCCCTTTTTATTTTTATATAGGTCTTATTAGAAACCGCCCAAGAGTACACGGCGGTTATCGAGAACAGCGAAACCGTGTTCACCAAAACCGTACATACCCATCCTACGCTGACGATGGAAAGTAGGATCTTCAAAGATCTCGATTTCCTGACGAACAGGCATAACGAAGCTGTCACGCTTCTCAAGGTCAAGACCAACGACCAACTCGCTCTTGCCAGACAGAGAGCCAGACAAGGTAGAGGTGTAGTAAAGCTGGTATTCCTGACCAACACCAAGTTCATCAATCTCATGAAGATTTACGCCGAAAACCTGAGATAAACCACCTTCCTGAGAAACAAAAATTTCTCGGCGGGTGAAGTCATCAACTTCGTTAATATCCCAAGTGCGAATATCTTCCATAGCTTCTGGAGATACATACAGATCGGTAAGCTTTCCACGATTAATGGAAGTGCTGTTACCACCAGCATTCCTACGCATCACGGTCTTCATCAAGGCAATAAGCCTCTTGCTGAAGTAACCAGCGGTAGCAACGCTGTCAGTCACAAGAAGGTTCCTACCTTTACCAGCAGCGATGATTACATGCCAACCATCATTATTGTTCTTGCGGGTAAAAGAAGCTTCAAGGGTCTGCATTGCACGACCAACAATATCCCAACGAGCATCACGAAGATACTTAAGGGAGAAGTCGATGGAAGCACCAACTTCATAGGTCTGTACAGTCAGATAATCGCCTTCAACATGGCGTTCTGGAATACGACCTTGGGAAGGAATGGTGTAAGCGATGAAGTCCTTCTCAGAACCTGGAGACAGGAAATCGAGAGGGAATTCAACAGCAGTACCTGGCTGGAAAACAACCTGTTCAAAGATGTTTCCAAGAATATCGCCCTTCAAAACGCCTTGGCGCAAAGGAAGGGTAAGAGCCTTGGCAAGTTCCTTCTGAGCAGCTACAGCAACTTCATAATTGTTGCTACCAGCCTGTTCAGCAAGTTTAACCATTTCTGGAGTTGGGGTCTTCATGGTATTAGTTTCTCCTCTTTATTATACGATTGGAAGGTCAATGAATACTTTTGCATACCCATCAGAATCAACTCCACCAAGGAATTGACCGACCTTTGGAGTTCCAGAGGTCTGAGTATCGGTTAGCAAACCATTAGCTGCCAAATAAGCGGATTCGCCAGCTGCTGGAGAAACCCCAGAAGCGATCTTATCAGTAACAACCCATCCCTTCGTAAGAAGAGGAACTTTTTCGCCAACCAACTGTTCATCTTTGTGCCAGTTGCGATGCTGACGAGTAATGTCGATGGACACTACATCTGCCAAGCAAAGACCAGCTGGAACAAGGCCGGAAGGATTAGATGCCCTAGTTACGGTAGCTACATCATCAGCCAAAGCACCGGAACCGGAAACGCCGAATACCAATACTTCGCCCTTTTCAATTTCGATATTGCAAAGATTGCTAATATCGGTAACAACAATGTTGCGATCTGGTTTAAGAGCCATGAGAATGTTTCTCCTTATTCTTCGTTCTTGCCAAGGTTTTCAGTTTCAACACCAAGATAGGCAGCGATTTGAGAAGCGACTGTCTGAATTGGATCTGCATCATTTGCAGGAACATTCAAAGCAGCTTCTTCCTTAACTTCTGCGTTATCTAAAACTTCTTCAGTTGCGACTACTTCTGCATTGTCCTCTTCTGCCATTACAGTTCTAGGACAAGAGCAAGTCTCTTCTTTTTCCATTTCTGGATTTGGCATCATTTCAGCTGTTTTCTTAAGCATCATGAGTTCTTCATTCAGCTTTTTAGCAGCAGCTTCATATTCAGCCATTTTCATAGAAAGATAATCACTCTGTTTGGCAATAACGCCAGCAAATGACTCATCTTCAAGGTTGTTCATGAATGACACAATGCCTTCTGCTTCTGCCTTGGACATGCCAAGCTTTTCAGAAACAAGAGCAATGCGATCACTCTTTTTCTTCTCTTCTTTCATCTTCTGCAATTCTTCAGTAGCTTTGGTAAGCTCCTGCTGCATAAGATTTGCCTTGGCAACAGCTTCAGAAAGTTCAGTCTCTAGTTTGGCTGTATTTTCAACAGCGACTTCAACCTTCTTTTCCATTTCAGCTGCCTCGGTCTTTTCGACAATCTGTTCAGACATTGAAAAATTCTCCTTAACTTCTGGAGTCTCAAGACTTTCATACCCCAAATCAACTATTTTTGCTTCGGTTTGTAGTATAACGCTATCTGGGTTGGCTGGTTTACGAACTAAGCCCTTTCCAGAAAATATTATATTTCTTAAAACACGGCCTATCTTTTGATTTCCGTAAACACCAGTTCCGCCATATGATCTTAAATACTTTGTTAAAAATGAGGTAGCCTCATTTCTTGCTATAATTCTGGTTTTTTTACCATCAGTCATAGCATAATCAAAGTTGCTAAACAAAGCTTCCATCGACACAAACCAAGTGCCATTAGGGATTTGCGTAATTATATCATTAATCTGCAATTTCTTTTCTTGATTTTCCCATTCTTTATAAATTACAGCAGATGTAACAATATTGTAATTTTCTGGAGGAGTATCAGAAGTTATAGGCGAACCATTTTCATCAACTGGATAACAACCAGTAATGTGACCAATGATAATGTCTTGATTGTGTTCAAGATTAAATGGTTTATCTTCTGGCGTACTTCTAGCTTTCCACATTTCCTCTGCATCAAAAACATCATCGTTCTTATTCCAGCCTGTACTTACCAAAATAGACTTTAAATAAAATAAGTCTTCTTGGTTTTTATTTTCTGCTTTTGCTATTTCAGCTATTGTTTTATTAAACTTGTTATTAATAAATAGCTGTTCATCAACAGATGATTCCGAAGCTACCATATCAAAAGCTATGGAATTACTAGCTTTTACAAATTCGGAAACACCGTCTTCAATTTCTGTCTTGAATGGTTCAATCATAGTGTCACCTCTTTTTAAGAAATACACCAAACCAATTGAGTATTCTTTTATACAATGGAACATAACCGCTTATGCACAAAGAAATTGTATCTATTTGAATTTGAGGTTTGTCTGCAAACTGAGCTAAAAACTCAGATGTATTTTTTGAATCAAAATAAAAATTATCAAAAAATCCATTAACTTTCACTTTTTTTAAATTATTATAATTCAAACTTTTTGGCCAAGCAGCTTCTAAAACATCTGGGTTATTATTATTTATTAATGGTGGCCAAACATCTTGATTAGATGTAACTGCAAAAACAGCAGTTTTCCATGCGTTTAACATTTCTGAATTCCACTTAAAAACAGAAGCATCAAAACCTTGGTTAATTTGTTTTTCAAAAATATTATAAGCCATAGGACTTACTTTAGTGTCTGTGGCATGAACAATTACAAAACAGTCATTTCCGTTTTCATCAAAAATAATTGGTAACGCTTTTCTAAAATTAATACTTTCATAAAAACTTGTACTTCCTGTTTTGTCTACTGTATTTCTATAAATAACTTTATGTATTAAATTATTTTTTTGTAATTCATCTAAAATCCATTTTTTGGAAATCTCTGGGTCTGCCCATAAAACATAAATAATAGGATGGTGTTTAAAGAAAACTCTACATCTATAAATATGCTGAACATTATCTATTAGTTCATGATATCTGCGATGAAGAGTTATCAATATTATCGGTTTTTTGTAATCCGATTGTGTGCATCGCATATACAGAAGCCTGTATTTTTCTAGTTATTTCTGATGTTGGTAAATTGCCAGTTTTTTCTAAATACTTAGCCATACAAGTTTTAAAGAAGTCTTCTACATCAGTAGGTATTTCAAGTTTCTCTTTTAATGAATTAAAAATAAAAGTCTTACTAATTTTTTGATCTGGTTCTGTTTTGCATAATAGAGCAAACTTAATATGTTCAAACTCATTTATTTGTGCAACAGAAAGATCTCTTAGTGTTTTCTTGTTTATACTCTTTAAATAAGCTGGCTGGACTATTTCTGCTATAGTCTTTTGTGTTTGCTCTGCCCAATTAAGCCTATCTATAAAATCAGATGCCATAGCTGGCTTAATCACTTTTCTTTTTCTTGGCAAGCTATCAGTTTTTCCGAGAGGTCTTCCCTGTCCAGATTCACCTTTTGGTTGCTCATCATTTTGATTAGTTGGATTTTGCGCCGGAGCTATAGAAGATGCCGGAGCTTTTATGCCAAAATATTCTGGTGGCAAAATTCCAAGTTGTGTAAATATTTTTTCAACAGCTTCTTTATGCTGCGGACTATGGAAAGGAGATGCCTTTGGAGGTAGCATATCTTGTTTTCTATAATCTCTTTCTCTTCTAAGTCGAACACTTTCAATTTCTGGTATAAGATTAAATCTTTCTTGAACCGCTTCCTCACTAATAAGATCTCTATCGGCAAGTTCAATCAACAATCTCTTTTCTGCTGCTTCATCTGATAAAGTTTGATGGTCAAATACTATTTGGGCTGGTGCTTTAAATCCCATAGCCATTTGAACAAGCTTTACTTCTTTTTCCCAAAATTCAGCAACTACATCACGGCCATATTGAAGTCTTTCTATAAGAGTTCTCAAACTTATATAATTATTTGAAAAGCCAGATCCTCCTGGCAAACCAGTAAGTGATGGCGGAATACCAAGTCCGGCATAAATAGAATTTAAAATAGGCTTATATTTTTCTTCGCCTAAAAAATTAACTAAATCAGTTTTAGTTTCAACAACATCAATTTCTGGACCCCAAATAAGATCCATGCTTCCGCCACCGACATTATTTAATAGCATGTCAGCAAGACGATTAATTGCTTCTTCGGTTGGCAAAATACGATGTTCAAGCGATCCAAGCTTCCAAAGTCTGATATGGCTAATAGCTCCATCTAAAGCTGCTAAATCAGCTAATTTCATTTTTTCCAACATTTGCAAATCTTTTAGCAAAGCATATAACATCGGCTTTGCCCATACTTGCCAATCATCACGCTTGTAGTATAAAGCTACAGTTTTATTTACATCTAACGGAATTAAAAATCCGCCACGAACTGCATAATCATCCATTTCACTAGGTAATGATTTTACAATTTCTTTTTCTATATCGGATTTTGGATTTTTTATTTTTCTAGAAAAACTTTCTGTTAATCTAACGCCAAATCTAAAAGCTTTTGGGCCAATAAATGGAGCTACTTCTTCGCCATAAACCTCTATTGTTGTTGGATTATATATAGTATATTCCCAAGGAACTTGTGACTGTTTTGGTTTTTTAATAAAATTCTTTTTTGTTTCAGCTGCCATACCCTTTTGGATAATGTCTATTTCTTCTGGTTTTAATATGGCGTTTGCTCTTTTAATAATTACATTTCCTGCACGATATAAAAGATTTAGTATTCTTTCAGTTCTTTCTTTACCTCTAATTTTCTTGAACCACTCTTTATAAAACTTTTCTATTTTTTGGTTTGGGTGAACCAAGTCAATTCCTTGGCAAGCAAATTCGCTCATCATATCTACAGTATTGCGAACAATGCCTATTCTTTCATAAGCTTGCATACAGGCCGTCATTATTTCTTTATCACGGACTGGTATTTGTTCATTTGGCCTAAAAAAGTCGTAATCCCTACGATCAAAGCCTTCACGAACAGAAATGTTTGGAGATTCAATGTTTTTATAACTACTTGTACCAACAGTCTTCTTAACTGCTTGGCCATTATTATTGCTCTTAGCAATGGCTTTTTCTTTAGATTCTAAGTTATTTTCTTCCCAAGTAACGAATAAGTCTTTTTTATCGCTCATGTTTATCCTGCTTATTAAATTGTAATTAGATCATAATTGAATTACACCGAATCTCTTCTTATAGCTTCGCCATAATTTCCGCTCTTTTTCAATCCTTGGTTAAACCATTCTGGGGCTATATATAAAGGTTTGCCTGTATTTTTGCCAGATAAAGAATTAGAAAATCCACCAACAGAAACATAATTGTCTTGGACTATAGTTCTTTGTATTTGTCTAGCTGTCATATTAGCCATAAGCAAAGATGAATATCTATCTTTTCTTGTTCTGCTTCCTCTTATCTGATCTTTAAAGTCTGGAGTATCCCATCTATCTCTACCACCAGATGTTAATGTATGAACTATGCTGGCTAATTCATCTTTTAACTCTTCTATTTCCATAACACAATCTTCTAAAGTGTCATATAACTGTATATCTTTGCCACTAGATGTATCGTAAACAATACGCCCTTTATCTCTATCATCTTCAAAAGCTAATCCTATAGATACGCTATCAAAAAATGGGAATAGCAATACTTTATCTTCCATATCTTTTCTAAGACCGTGATTTGCTTCTACGACCCACTTTCCATCTGCAAAATTAACCATATTTAATATATGTTGGCCAGCTTTATCATCAGAATCTTTTCTTTTTTTGATATCTGGATCTATAGTTCTCCAGAACGGAACCTCATTTGGCAAGAGCTTTGACTCGTCATGTAGGGCTTCTTCTACCGAAATACCACCACCTTGACTATCAATGGCAATCTCTCTACATGGAAATAACTTAGCTAAATCCCTTATTTTTCTGGCGCAATAAGAGTAAAAGTTCTGTTCTTTTGTGATTCCTCGCTTTAATCTTTCCCTATGCGCTGCCCTATTAGTTGTCCAGCAATAGACAATCCTTCTCATATTTTGATGTAAAGCCAAAATAATAACAGAAAAGTTATCTCTTTCAGATGCCGGATCAACAGCCATCACATGCTCAATGCCTATCTCGCCCACTAAAGAGGCTGAAAAATTAATATCTGCTAAGGAAGTTCCAGCTTTTCCAACAACGCAAGACTCTATTAAGCTACGCTTGAAAAATCCTTCGGAATCGGTTGCAAATGTTGCACCATATTCAATCATATAATTCGCCTTGGTGCTTGTCGCTTTCGCTGAAGATATCTGCTTCTGATCCATGAATCCTATTGGTAGTAACTCTACTGGTATTCTTACTATTGAGTAATCACGCCAGTTAAAGCCAGCTGGTATTGGTCCTTGGAAAAACTCTTCGAGCTTTTTTGTATCGCCACGACTATTGATGATAGTTCGATAAGAGTTCCAATTCTTATAGAAATGGTTAAAGGAATAGTAAGCTGTTCCTGAGATTATGTTTTGGTTTGCTCTAAGTGTGCGACTTTCTTCTTTTTCATTATCTTCTGACCATAATCCTAATTGTTTCATTAACCTGATTCTTGCTTGATCTTTAACTGATTGAGCAGGAGAAGCTGCCACCGAAGAGAAGCCTCTCACAACATTTTGGTAAATTTCTTCTTTGATAGAAGCAAATTCGTCAGCAATTGTATAGTTTGCTCTTTGACCACGAATCTTGTCGCCATTACCGAGAGGAAGCGCAAATCCAACACTATCGCCAACAATCATGTCAAATCTATCTACAGATCTGCTTGGCCCTTGTTCACGATTATTTTTGCCACGACCAGATCCGCACAAATCTCTATAAATATTACCGCTAACCCAAAGATTTTCCATATATTCAAAAATAACTTTTGCCTGTCTAAATGCAGCACCAACTATTGCTATTTTACAACCCTGTGTAAATAAAAGCCTTAACATAGCGTACAAGCCAAGAATAAAAGACTTACCGCTACCACGACCAGCAATAAGCATGGGGAATGGGCGATTCCAAAGTTCTTTTAAAATTAAATGCTGAAAAGGCATTATTTCTATGTCGAATAACAATTTGCATGTAAATGGAAAGTAATCTGGATTTCTCATTATTTTTAATAAATGTACATGCGGATTTTCTTTGTCTGCATGAGTCATTACTTTAAATGGATGAATTGCATCTATGGGCAAGTCTAAAAGAGATTCAATCTGAGAAATGTCAGCACCAGGTCTGATGCCAACTATTTCTTTTTCAGAGAGCATCCAAGCTTTATCTAAAACTTTTTTAAGTTTGTCCATAATGTTCACACACTCTCTTAAATAAACTCGAAGCTACTTCTCGCCCAAATTTTCCTGCAAGAATAATCTTTGTCTTAAATTGTACTTCTATATCTAAAAGTGCTTTTACAATAAACTGCGGAGTTATTTTTATAAACTTGTATTTGCTTGGGGGGATTTGAGTAGATTGAGGAAACTTGTAAATGTCTTCCATCGTAAATTCTAAAATAACAAATGGAAGCTCAAAGCTCTCAAGTCTTTCTAATTCGCTATGAAATCTTTTTTGTGTGATGTTCATAGAGAATTCACTAAGATCTCCCTTCCTCTCTATCACAAATTTATCTTCAAAACCTTCTAATGAGTAATCGCCAGTTTTTAATGTGGCGATAGTCATTCCTTCACATGAAGGACTTGGATTGAATTCCCACCCAAGTTGTTCTCTAGTGTCTTTTATTACCTTATATTTTTTGTTGTTCATAAAGTTTATAGTCAGAAAGAACCATGTCTTTGACTAACTCACTAAAAGTGACGGTGGGAGTCCAACCAGTAACTTCCATAATCTTTGTTGGATTTCCTCTAAGGTGTTTTACTTCAGAAGGTCTAAACAAAGACTGATCTATATCAACATGTTGTTGATAATTATCAATTCCTGCAACAATACATGCTTCTTCAAGGAATTCTTCTACTGAATGAGTAGATCCTGTAGCAACAACATAGTCATCTGGCTTCTCTTGATCGACAATTAGTTTCATTGCCTTAACATAATCAGCTGCATGACCCCAATCTCTTCGTGCTTTTAGATTTCCAAGAGTGATTCTTGGTAATGAAAGACCTCTTTCATAGCAATACATGAACTTTGCTGCCCACAAACTGATTTTTCTAGTGACAAAATTGTGTCCTCTGCGTGGACTTTCATGATTAAACAAAATTCCGCAGCTTGCATGTAGATTATATGAGTTGCGATAGCAGTTTACGAAGTTGTGAGCAGCTACTTTTGCTACTGCATAAGGACTTTCTGGTATGAAAGGCGTATTTTCGTCTTGAGTGCCATCATCTTCGACAGCATTTCCAAATTGTTCGGACGAACTTGCTTGATAAAACCTAGAAAATGGTGCGCTATCACGAAAAGCTTGCAAAACATTGAAGCAACCAACAGCAACTGAGTCAAAAGTCAGCATTGGCTGGTCAAAAGACACCCTAACATGTGATTGTGCAGCTAAATTAAAGATATAATCGGGTTGTTCGGCAGAAATAATATTCAAAACCGAGTGATAATCAGTCACATCTCCATAAACAATACTAAAAAATGATGAGTTTAAGACATTTTTCAGTCTGGATAGGTTGTCAGACGATGTTCTTCGAGTAACACCAACAACTTTGATGTTATTTTGTATCAAATATTCAGCTAAATATGACCCGTCTTGACCTGTAACGCCAAAAATTACTGCTTTCATGCTTCTTCCTTTTGATTTTCTATAGTGTCCGCATTCAAAATAGGCAAATCTGCCGAGCCATCTTCATACACATGGGGCGCTCCTAGCCTATCCATCTCTTTTTCTGATACCTGTCTCATGATTTCCATGTGTCGCCCCATCAATTCCTTGTTCTCTTCCTCTTGTAATTGTCTGATAATAGCTAAAAAGCTCTGTTTTGACGACTCAATTCTTGTTACTCGCTGCTCTCTAGTAGCTTTTAGATCTTTAAGTAGTGCCTGATGCTTCTCTTCAAGCTTGATAAACTCGCCAGACCTTGCCTGTTCGGCCTGTTTTGCCGATTGAATTTGAGCTTCAAGTGATAAAACATGCTCTCTATCGTCTTCAGACATGGCAGATCTGTCTGGAAAGGTCGCCAAAAAGTCATTTTGCATAGAAACTAGTCGGGCGATCTCTTGAGCAGCGCTATATTTTGCCTTTGCGTTCCTATGCATCATGATTTCAAACTTGATTAGCAAAGAAATTTGTGTCTGCTCAGTCACTAGCACATCATCTTTGAACTGCGCCATATACTGAGCGTACTTTTCTTCATAATAAAGCAACTCATTGGGCGAAAGCTCTTCTGTTAGTTGCTGCCAAGCCTTGGTTTTCTTAATGTCTTGGGCGATTTGCTGCTCTTGCTCATTGAGTGAGGCTATTTTTCTATTAGCACGAAGCATTACATCGTTCTGATTAATAACTCTTCGTACTTGAGCCTCGCTCTTATTCATTAGAGTACAAATTTCGGGTATGCCCATAGTTTTAGACAGTTCAATAATTTTGTCACGGTCATGAGCAGTTACTGTTGTTTTTCTAGCCATTTTTGCGCCATTGTGCGAGAATATCTTTTATATGAATTTCCAACTGTTTTTTCTTTGTTTTACTAATAGAAACGCCCGATCTTAACTGTAAATAAGCCTGTCTAAGCTCAACTGGTAATCTTTCATCAATTATTTCTAACATTTCCCTAGTTGCTGCATCATTAAATATGCTCGACTCTTTTTCTATACTACTATCACTTACATTAGAAATATCATAGGGGCGCATTAAGTTTTGCTTTGATGAGTTTCTCTTTTTCCAAGCTTTATATTTATTACAATATTCCCCGTCACCATGATGCCCCTGTTCATGACATATTTTACACGGCGGATCTGATCTATGAAATTTATCTCTTTTAAAATTTATCAAACGATTTTTAATATGTGAATATAAAAAATTTTCTAATGGGCGACTTTCATCGTATCTAGCCATTGCTTCAAGGCCAAATATTCTTGCTTCCTGCTTTATGTCATCAATATCAAAATAACCAAAGGAAAATCCTTTTCCTAAAACAATAACTATTTTATCTATGATTTCTATTATTTCTTCTACGGTATATTTTTTACTTTTCAAGTTGAATGTTTTTTTGGATGACTTCTTCGGCATTGGTAGGATCGTTTTCGCAGATTTCTGCTTTCGTTTTTTCTGTAAGTTCTTCTTGTGCTTTAGCACTTATGATTGTTACAATATTTTCATCCGTCATTAAACTTTCTCCTGAGAAAAAATGGCTAGAGTTAAGTGGACTGAATCAATGTTGAAGTTTGTTCGTGAGAACTGCCACTACATGACAGACAATCAACTTGCTCTTGCATTATCATCTATCATTGGTGTTCGTGTGTCAAGTCATAGTGTCAGAAACCTAAGAGAAGAAAAGGGTTATACAAAATGGAAACGGTCTTCAACCAAAGATCCCCCCACCTCTTAATAGTAGACAACTTCTACAAAGATCCAGACTCAATAGTACATTTAGCAGAACAACAGGAGTATAAGCCTCAGTTAAAGTATTATAAGGGCGTTAGGACTGAGGAGAGGTTTTTATTTCCATATGTAAGAGAGGAATTCCAAAGACTGCTTCGTTTGGAAATTACAGACTGGTTAAATCAACCTATGAATGGAATTTTTCAGAAGACCAGTAAAGATGACCCTCTCGTATGGCATAGTGATAGTCAAGATTATGCTGCTGCTATTTATTTAACTAAAGATGCGCCCGTATCTATGGGAACATCTTTTTGGAGAGATACAAAGTTTGGCTGTCGTAGACCACCAAGCCATCCCTTGGAGGGCAAAGCAATAGCTGACGCTGAAGTGTATACCGAGTACAATCTCTTGCATAAAGACAATTGGCAGTTAGTTGATAAAGTAGGGGCCGTATATAATAGACTAGCCATTTGGGATGCAAAGCTGATTCACTCAGCTAGTGAGTATGGTTCAATGGATCGTTTGGTACAACTTTTTTTCTTTAGCACAAAAAGGTAGGGCGAGCTATGCGAGTCTTTTGGCAATTCTGGAATCCTTATTTCAATTCTGAAACATGTCAGCGTGTAATTGATCAAGCTCTTAAGATTCCTCCTCAAGAAGCAAGTGTTTATGGTGGGGCGAAAGACGCTAGAAAATCAAATGTGCGATGGCTAAATCGTGGCGATGAAAGCTGGAAATGGCTTTTTGATCATGTTGAGAACATATTCCGAAGGGCCAACAACGCTTTCGGATTCGATCTTAACTACTTCCATGAGATTCAGTTTACTGAA
>Ga0255147_1000030_pt1 | contig 87395 bp, 94 predicted proteins | sample Atl_Miss_RepA_8h_FD_183034 | JGI IMG/M metagenome (GOLD analysis project Ga0255147, IMG submission 183034) | Freshwater microbial communities from Altamaha River, Georgia, United States - Atl_Miss_RepA_8h | ecosystem: Environmental > Aquatic > Freshwater > River | place: USA: Georgia | collected... | reverse complement strand
CTGATCGACAAACCGACACTGCTAGGCGACTTTAATCCCACTGGTTGCTCGATTTCTTCGAACACCGTGTCAACAGCCTCAGATATGCCTTCAATGGCGTCTATTAATTCTTTGCCGTATTTTTCGCTAGTTACGGCGATAACGATTCGACGCTTTAATTTATCGCTTAAAAGTGTCATAGGTAAATCCCCCAGACAATTTTATCAGACACGATCGGCGACTGCATGGCGAGCGCAGTGCGCCCGCGAACATTGTCCAAGCTATAAATGCTTAACGGCCCAATCGGCAATCGGCGACCTTAAAGTCTTCTCGAGGTGGATGGAGCCAACTAGCGGAGATGACTTACTTTTTTGTAAAAGATAGTCGATGGACCTGCCGCCAAGCCTTTCAAAGACCTGGGTTTGGTCACCGAGCAAAATAATTTGTGTACCAGCTGCGGCGCGTGTAACGATCTGCTTGATGACGTTGATGTCTAGGTTTTGAACCTCATCAATGAGAATCACTGCATTGGTGATGGAGCGGCCTTGGATGAAGGTCACTGGTGTGATCTCTAACACGCCGTCTTCGATCATCTTTTCAATACGGTATGGCTCGTAGCCGCAGTTGAGAAAGTTGTCAGAAAATGGGCCGAGCCATGGGAGAACTTTCTCCTGCATGTCGCCCGGTAAGAAACCGATCTCGCGACCAACTGGTGTCATGCTCTTAGCGATGACAATCTTAGTGATGTTGTCGTTCCTGCGCTCAAGACGCTCAAGAGCGTGAGCGCACGCGAGCATAGTTTTTCCAGAGCCCGCAACGCCGCTCAATATGGTAAGCGGTACAGTTGTATCTCCAAGTAGGCTCAAAGCAATGGTCTGCTCAGTGTTTCTTGGCGACACGCCGGATGGAAAGTACTTGGCGGCCTTGACTACGTAATCGCCCTTAACTAGGCCGTGATCTTTGGCGCCTTGGCCTTTTAGCACCACGCCCTGATTGGGATGGAATGGCGTCTCACTACTTAAACTTGCCAGTTCAACTCTACCCTCCGCGTACCACTGATTCCAGTTCTCAAAGTTCTCGACCACCGCAATATGCTTTATCATCTGACCCTCCAACTAGGGAGTTGCTGGCACCTGATCTATATTTTAACATCTTTTGCGGTCATGAGTGCAGTAAAAATGTCAACTCTATAAAATATTAAAACTATTGATGTTTTTACTTCCACTTTTTACATGGAAAACATCAATAGTTCTAAGTTCAAAGTATTTGAAATTACTAGACTTAATTTGAGTGGATTTTACTTGATTTTGCTTAATATTTCACCAATAGCTGAACTCGGATCCCCACTCCAGGGGATACTTCTAGCCTTATTAGAAATAGACCAGTAACCGTCGTTGTTCAAGATCTTAAGAGAAAAGAGAATCCATGGGAACTCCACGAATAAAAGTCTCAGGTAAATGGAGGGATCAAGGTTATTCTTTTTCGCCGTCGTTGTGGCGACCTTTTCCTGTGAACCTGAGTTGTGTTCTTGGGTCATGGGCTAAACCGAGACTTCTGATCTTTTCAGCTTGCGCTTGGGTTGGGTTTCTCACCAACTGAATGCCATAGTCTGTTTTACCCTCGGCGATCATAACACCAACATGTTTGGCTTCGTATTTCGATACGTCGCACGCATCGCATAGTACTGCATATCCCCACTTTTTAGGACGTTGCATTTCGAACCCGCAATCCCGACAAAGCATAATAACTCCAAGTTGTTATGATTTCCAGAATATGAGCACGAGATAAGAGGAAACGAGACTGATTACGGATGCGGTCTGGGCGCTAAAGACCTCAACCATGATAAGACCCGGCATCATCAAAAGCACAAATATCCAAGCCATCAACATTAAATAATTGTAGTTCATTATTTGCCAATAGATGTAACAGAATTATTAAGTATCTCCGACTCTGGGATCCAGAGCATAACATCTAGTTCATTGACTTTGTTAGCAGGACACTTGACTTCGATGATCTTGCCGGATGGTGAAACAAATATATTGACGATCTCACCCGTCAAATCCTGGTATGAAACGGTATCTCCAATTTTTAAGCTCATCTATAACCTCATGGTGCAAATATTATGCAAAGTGCGAATATGACATACAAAATCACAAAGCCGTACCAATACATATCACGCTCCTCGCGTAAGAATTTCTCTCTCAATAGTTTTATTGACTGCTTCGTCTACTTTGGGTGCAATAAACTCAAACTCAGAACCAGAATAGGGAGTTAAGGCCATATTCATACCCATAAGCGTTGGGATTGAATCCACAAAACCAGACGTGCTCCACTCGCCGAAGCGAACAAAACCAGTTAACTTAAGCTTGATATTTTTAGGTGCAGATGGGCAATTTCGTATTACATACGATTTGCTGAATGTTCTGTAATGCTTATCTCGCTTTCTGCCAGTTGCAGATTTCTTTTTTAATGTTTCGTGGAAATCAAGCAAAACTTCATCAAGAAAACGCTGAACATCTTCCTTTAAGAGGAGATTTAAGGTTAGCGTAACTAAGCGAGAAGTTTTTATCGCAGCGTTGCTTGCAATAAGCATACATATCCTCCTGAAGATACGGATCATTAGGATCGGATATAACTCTCGGTTTTCAGAAACCGAGCAAGAACTGATTAGAGCGGCTAGACCAATGGCGAACCACCCATCAGCTCATTATCTTCAATCTAAATAGCAAATTGACAACCTGAACAATGGTTTTATGCATTGTTCCAGAGATCAAAATGTCTGATGCAAGAATTGCCATGGTAGTTTTATGCACAAAATCAGAACGCATCTTATCGAGATCACTTGGGTTTTTCAATCTTTATCACCTGCGACTGCTTAATGAGAAAGAAATGCTCATAACGCTCAATGTTACCCTTGCACACGACGCGAACTTCATAAAGATAGTCTGGGGCCTTCCCATAGACTTCTTCTACGAAGCCTTTGTTGGGGCACTCTTCGCCAAACATCTCTAGACCTGCTGGCCACGTAAAGTATATAACACTTAACAATCTAAGTGGTTTAGGTTTTTTGATTGGGATGTTTTTCGGTCTCTTGCGCGAGTAAGAGCCAGATTCTTTGGTATGAGGTTTCAACCTTGGGTTAACGCGCTTAAACGATTTAGCTTCCGCTACATCTAAATTAAAGGCCATTAAGAATGCTAAAAGGAAAACCTTGAACATACCATCACCTTGTCTTCAAAGACTTATTCATCCAATCAAGTAGGCTAAGAGCACCACAAAGTCCTAAATTACTTAGGGTATATACCAACCTTCCGCGGTGTGTAGGTACGTACAATACGGTATCTCTTTTGTGCTTATTAATTTTCACTCTTCGTCATCTGTGTCTGCGGGTTTAGACAGGACCATCGTCTGGTCCACCTTTGTGATTTCATACCAATGGATCATCAGCGGAACAAATGAATTACTTCCGCCAATCGGCGTACAAAGTATCATTACTTTAAACACCTTATTGCCAACCTGATCTATGGCTGTGCCGTAATTAGTGCAATTGCTACTATAGAATTTATTGTCCGCTGTCCAACTAAAATGGACAGTATCTCCACGCTTTACATCGATCGTAGATTGCTTAACATCTGAATATGCGAGTATCACGCTCACTACGGCAGCAATACTCGATGCCCAGATCATCCACGCCAACATTCCCTTGTCAATGGATCTCATGTAAACCTCGGAAATCTTTTTTTATTGAGTTAGCATATGTTGCTCTTTTGGCTATCTTATAGCGACAAAGAGCGCTTACGAACCTGGTAATAGCTATTCTTTTATAGAGCATATCAGTCTTGATCGCGACATTCGCACTCTTCGCACCCAGAGCATCGACGCTTAGGTTGGCGTGGCGCATTTGATATCACAGTAAAAAACAGCCAAATTCCTAAAGTTACTGGTATCGCTACCGCCGCAATTGTGATGATTGTTGCTGCTTCCATCTTGCCCTCAGACCTCAAAAGTCCTCAGAGGTCATTAATCGTTTGATAGAACCGTACTTTAGTTCTACCGTATCAATATTGCTATTCCAGTCAATGCCTTGACAGACTATACCGTCTCCAACGCCGTAAACGACACGGTACATCTGGCCGTCCATAACGAAATGGTCACCTGATTTAAGGTCTTGACTTGATTCTAAGTAAATATCCATTTTAACCTCTTAATAAAAGTCACTGTGCTTCAAAAAGGAACTTCTACGAAGTCGTGGTCTTCCATTGCAAGCGAAAGTTCTTCAAAGGCTCGCGGTGTTTCTGGCACATGGAACAGCAACGTATGAAGTGCATACAACTGCTGACGAACGTATGTGGACTGATTTGCGTCAGAGAAGTTTTCGTCAACATAGGTAATAAGTGACCTAACTGCTTGAAGTGCTTCTGTTTTAGAAGCGAACTTAACGTCGAACGACATATAAACTCCTTTATCAAGAGGCGTGTTTTAGGTAGAGTGCTACGATTGCGCTGCGTTGCGCGTCGGTCAGGTTTCGACCCAGTTTCCTATGCTCGGCAATGCCTTGCACCAACAGCTTCTCGCGTACTGAGAGGTTCTTCCATTTTGGCGCCAACGCTTTAATATACTTGACAAACTCACTGTCCTCGCGCATGCGCTTGAGCACGATCTTTTCGTGGTGAACTTCGCGCTCTTCTTGATCTTTCTTTATCCACGCTAAAACTTGATATGGCAGCTCGCTCATGGATAACCTCTCGTTTTTATTTGTTCATGTAAACAAATAGGTTCGGACAACACTCCGAATCAAGGCTTAAGCTCTCCACCCCACTCTTTTGGCATGATGTGTTTCAAGTAGTATCTGCGCCAGCCTTTTCGGCATAGTTCTAGGTGAACTAGAGCGAGGAGAAGACCTCCGATATGGAGGGAGTGCGGACTAAGATCCTTCTTGCGAGCCTCCATTTCTCGTCCCATAGGGTTATCCTTAATTTACTCAACTTTGTTATAGATGAACCACAGTTTGTTGATGTGTTCTCTGCGTATGACCTTGATATTCAGCAGCAAATAGATCAACTCAATAAACGACTCGCGTTTCCTAAGCTGATCTAAAGACTCTTCTGAGTAGGTCATACTCACCCTGAGTAGTGATGCTACTTATTTAGAGTAACCGTCATCTTCCACCACGCCAAAGACGCCGCCCGTCAAGCGGACAGCTTCTCTCACGCTAATTAATTCTAAATATTTAAGAGTATAGGCGAACTCCATGAACGCAGCGTATCTGGGGTGCCCCGTAACCGGATGTCGCATCCTCTCCATGAGGTCACTCACCTTTCAGGTCCTCGTAGTAAGCCTTAGCTGCCTCACGTTCCCTATCTCTCAGGCGATGGCAATCAACCAACCAATCAACGTCGGTTCCACTCGATCTGCCAGACTTAACTAGAAGTTCCAAATAGATCTCGGCCGCCATCTTCTTCTCCAAGAGGTCCGGGTCATCAAAATGCATAAGGCACCTCCGTAATGGTATTTGTTTTAACTACTTACCGCCGCAGGAAACGCGGTAGGTGAGGTGGGCGATCTTGACCATGTAGTTGACGCAAGGTGATTTGGGATAAGCTTCCGCGCATTCCTTCTCGTTCTTCCTGAGAAATGTAACGTCGTAGTTCTGGTAGAACGTGCCCTTGAAGTACATCACCGGAACCCTATGGCAACCCGGAGTAGAAGCGGCAAAATAAAGCGTAAGTATCAGCGGCATAAAACCACACCACCATGACTAAATGGTTAAACCTAACTAGCGAGAAACGATCGCGTCAAAGAAAGCGTCCGCATCAACCACCTTGATCTTCCATAAAAGACCAGTCATCTTAACTAAGAGCTCTCTTTCCCTACTGGATAAAGCGGTATCCATCTCGGACTTCACCTACCTTTCACCGAAGGTCTTTCCACGACACAAGCAGCCAACCTCTCAAACATACTGGGATCACAAGACAAACTACCGGAAGGTGAAGTCGAACAGGTGCAAGTTATGTAGCGAGACATACACGACAGCTTTCTCTCTTCAAGAGCTTTACCTGAGGAGAGTGCACCAAGCTCAGTCTGGCAAAGAAGGGTAATTGCTTTAATAAGCTCAAGCATCTGGAGTTGATAGTTCATAGACATCCTCGTCGTTTGACCTGGAAAGTATTCCCATGGCTTTTATTTGGATCGGGATAAGACTAAACCCAACAATATCCTATATGTCAAGAAGAAAGCGGTAGCGATAGGCCAGCGTAGCCTCAAGGGCAGCTCGCCAAGTCTCCTTATCAGAGATACAGCACAAACACCTCACGCTCCCAAACTGGGGAGATACGTGGGCAAAAGAACTTTCAAGTTCCAATATAGAGACAGGGCATCTTTCGTTCAGGCATCTGGGCATATCACTTTTCTCCCTCAGAGGGTTTAGGCACACTATCTACTAGGAGGAAGATATGGTATCGAGTGGAAAAGTAGCCAAGCTATTCACCCTATCTTAGGGGAAGAAAGTTCATCTAGGTTCAAACGGTGCCGATGGCTGTGTAGTGGAAAGGGGCATTCCATTGCTTCTCTCTTGGTGTTTCAGTAAGCGATAGGTTTAAACCTATTCCATCAGTAGGGGGAGGTAGTTTCGAGTGGAAAGGGGAGGGGGTGTAGCGACGCCCACCGACACACGACTTCCACTAAGTGAAACACTCAGTACCTCACTGAGTCCAAACCTAGGCGAGACAGCGTAAAGAAGATCATCTTCACGTGGGCCAGATAGCTTATCTCCCGCGACATTTTCTTAAGCATATCGGTTCGGTCTATCTCTTCTCTAGGTACGGGGAGGTTCTCCATCTAGCTCACTTCCTGGGAGTAGGGCTTTTCCTTGGAAACCTTCAGCTTCTCGAGGAGATACAAGAAGAACCTCAGCTTAAACACTTCTTCATCGTAGGTAGCCATCACTTCCTCCCGAACCCTACGATCTTAGCCCAGTAGGTCCTACTCTTCTCTAGCCTAAGGGAATATAGGGTGATGAGGAACCTCTTAGCTTCCTCTACTGGGGCGGCTAGGTGGACGTTGTGGATCTTGCTGTATTCGTGGTCGTATAGGTTCATCTAGAACCCCTTGCGGTCTTCATAGTCTAGGTGGGACCAAGCGGACCTTCGCTCCACCTTCAGTTTGTGGAGCATGAAGAGGAACAGCTTGGCTTCTAGTATTGGCCTTAGGAGGTAGACTTTCTGCTCTCTGGTGTGGCCGACTAGTTCTTTATCGTAAAGGTGCGGTTTCACGGAGTCCTTATCTTTAGAAGAAAGGGGAGGGAGAGTTGTGGTCTCCCTCCCTAGGAGGGTTAGACAGCAAGGTCCTTCAAGAAATCAGGGAGGTTGTCGGTGGACACTTCGGGTAGAGTGGGCGCTTTTTCGGTTCTTAGCTCTGCGATGCGAGCCTGGATAGCTTCTTCGACGCGCGCGATGCCTTCGGTGTTGCCAATGGTCTCGAGGTGCTTCTTGAGCAGGCGCATCTCTTTCAGCTGCGCATCGGAAGAGCCAGCGCGGGAACCAGGGTTCTTAGCTTGGTACTTGGAGCCGCCGTTGAGCTGCGGGTCCTTGTTGAACCAGTTGGTGATGAGACCGGTGACGTAGTTGCGGAGGAGCTTCTCGTCGCTCAGCTTAGCTTGGTTCGCGTCGGTACCTTTGAACTCGACTCCGCCAGACTTGAAGAGGTTGACGACTCGGTCAGCGATCTCCTTGCGGATCTCGGTGTTCACCACGTCGCGGACGTCGGTCACGCTGGGCATGAACTCGATGCCTTTGTGGGCGAGGACTTCGGTGGTGGACAAGTAGACTGCTTCACGTTGCTTCATAGCCATGGATAACACTCCTTCGGTTAGTTGGGAACTAAAACATCGTTCCCGTATGAGATGGTGTAGGTTCGGATATCAGGCACTGTCGTCGGTAGCGAGTTGCGCTCGCATCAATCATGCTTACTTATAGGTTCGGATAACACTATGGGGCTCAGGGGCGTAGCAGTGTCGGTGCACTTCGGATAAAAGGCCCCGAGGGTAGTGCCTCGGGGCCGCAACAGGAGGTCGCCCTAGCGAGCACGCTTGGGTTCGAATAGGTCTGGTGGTTCGTGGCCGCGGACCGCGCGGTACTGGTCAAGCGCCGTGGTCAAGCACAACTTGTAGTTTTCCATGCACGCTTCTTCGCCCGTCTTTCTTACAGCTGAGTTAAGGCCGCAGATCAGGACGTCTGTCTTGCAGGTTTGCGCTTGCAGGTGGTACACGGAAGCATCAAGCTTCTTGCTGGCTTGAATCAAATCAAATCTTACTTGATTCAGCTCAAATCTTACTTGATTCAGCTCAGGCGTCGTGGCGCATCCAGTGAGCGCGATCAGCAGAGGTAAGTATCGCATTGTTAACTCCTTTTAGTCGATGTAGTCGTCGTCGGTTTCTTCGTCGAGGAAAGAGGTGGAGATGATGTCAACCCGCATCTTCTCGTCGTCCCACACTTCATCGGTCACGTTGAAACCTTCAGATTCAAGAGAGTGGATCACGGACTCAACATGGTGAGAGGCAACGTTCTTAACGATGAGCTCATCGTTTAGGTAAACAGAGTACATAAGTGACGTATCTTTGTTGTGCATCAAAGAGTATGACATATGACCTCCTATTGTTTATACATCTTAGGATCGGAAAACACGGTAGAGAATGTAGCCCGTGGCAAATGTGCTGAGAAACACCGCTATGATCGCGAACACGCGAATAATCTCCATGGCAAACATGTCAACCTTCTTTCTTGATCTTTGGCTCAGTAAGCAATACATCCCAAACATTTTTGCGAGGTTTTTTGTAGTTCTTGATGCGCCAAGCTTTAAGCTTAAAAGGATCATTGTTGATGACCACACAACCTCCTAAATAGCTTTTTCGTACTTTTTCTTATCTTTAATCTCGTTTCGGACAAGATCTTCGAGACACAACCTAAGCGTGTCAAGTCTTTTAAGCACGTCTAGGCATCTGGTGCCCCGGGTATAGATCAGTTGGTTTTTAAGCTTTGCTATACCATCAAGCAGCAGCTTCTTTTCTTCTTTTGGGTCCACGCTAAAATTCCTCCCAAGAGGTTTTGGTCAGGTACGCCAACCGCGAGAACAGTTGACGAAGATCTTCCCTGCTTGGATCTTGCTTTATGGCTGACTCAACAAGTTCAGCAAGCAGCATGAGCTCTTCATCGGTGAAAACAACTTTCATACCACATCCTCCTCGACCCACTGGATCGTATCGCGCATGATGCGTGCAGCTTGGTCGCGTATTCCGCTTAGATACTCAAACGCATCTGCATCTTCAACGTACTCAATGCCGTTGAGTAGCTCGAGTATCTCTTCGAGAGACTTGATATTGATGTGGTTTGACATATTAACCTCCCGTTTATACCCTCTATTAGATTCGGGAGAAGTGTGGGACTCGTCCATGAGTCCCCTGAGCGCCCTCCGAAGGTCGTTATTTAGTTAAGCGGAAGAGTGTAGCACCGTAGTACAGTCCACCACCAGAACCATCGTTATCAGCGATGGCTTGATAACCAAGAATCCTCATCTGCTTGTCGATGTTCTGGTGAACCACGTCGTAGTACCACTCGGCTAGTTCATTGCGGCCATCTTCGGCATCGATAGCGTCATCGTTAAAATCACAGAAGATAACTATGTCGTCAGGTTTGACCTGAACATCAAAGCCATAGTCTTGGTTGAGTGGGTCGAGCGCTTCGATGCTGCCGTGCTCTGGATAGCGGTTTATCAGTTGGTTTAACTTGGTTGTGACGCCTTTTAGATCGCTCATGGTTGACCTCCGTTGTTGATTATCTTTAGTTTCGGATCTCACTTTCAGATCATCATCAACTTACACCTATTTATAGGTTCGGATCTCACTAAACATCCCTGGGCGGGACAGTGTCGGTACGCTTCGGGAGTGCACCGCATCGATCACTTCTTGTCTCGGTAGTTATTGTTTTGGCGCTGGATATCAGCAACGCGCTCCTTGTCGGTCTTGAACTTCTTGCCTGGTTGAACATTCTGCTTGCTGCGGAACACGGGTTTAGAGGGAACATAGTCGTCGAGGAACTTGACGCGGTTTCTGTAGTAGCCAAGGTCGTACACGTTGGTCGCCATCGAGTCGTGGTGTAGCATCGCCATCTTGATGATCTCTTGCTTGGTTATCATACGAACCTCCTGTTGTTTGTCTTATTGAACTGCATGATCTAGTATTGTGTCATGTGGTTTACTAGGTCAGATATGACCTGATCCGCATCGTCGCCTAGGGCCTCACGTATTGCTTGCTTTGCTTCGTGCAGCGAAGGGCCGTAATAGACATGGACTAGACCATCAGCGCGGTCGTCGGTTAAAACCAGCAGATTGCTGCTATCTGTTTCGTAGTTAAACACTTGGCTAACTCTTAGCGTGTGATCACCAAGATCTTGGCTGATGAACTCTTTCATACCAACCTCCTGATTTGTTGATAAACACCTCTATGTTCGGGAGGAAAGAGCAAGCTCATCCTTGAGCTCAGTTAAGAATCAGGCTACTTTGATTACTTTGACCTTAGTGTTGGAGTGCTGAACCTTGCGCCAGTCCCTAGTCTTGGCCCAGAGGAAGATGAGCTGTGTCCTGGTGAGTACTATGATTCTGCCATCAACCATTACACACTCAAGTTCACTCCATTCTTTGTCAAGCAGCTTAGCAAAGGATTCCTCAGTGAAAGAGATAGTTGCCTCATGCTTGGACTTGAACTGCATATCAACCTCCTGGTTTGTTGATGACTACCTCTAGGTTTGGAAGAGAAGGGACTCACTGTGAGTCCCAAAAGGAGGACATGAGTCTCTAGGTTTGGAAGGGAAGGTGAGCTCATCCATGAGCTCAGTTATCTTAGGCTGATGCTTCCAGATCAGCCAGCTTCTCATTGGCAATCTCAAGGATGTGGGCAGACAGCTTCATCAGTTCCAGTGAGCTCATGTTGTCAATTATTTGGTTCCTTGCAGTATCATTCACACCCTCAGACTCCTCATAGATTTGGGAGATCTCAGCATCACTCACCTCCTTGATCTCACTCAGCACAAACACATGGGCACCAGGTGCAGAGTCATGGCTGTCAAGGAACTCTTTGATTTGGTCCTTCAAGACTTTCATGGTGAACTCCTTGTTGGTTGATAATTATTAGTTTTGGATTTTTATTAATTTTAATTAATTAATTTTTATTATTAATTAATTATATAAATTTATAGTTTCGGAAGTTCCCTGGGCGTAGCAGTGTCGGTGCACTTCGGAAGTGCACCGAGGAGCTCATCCGTGAGCTCGGCGGGAGGATTAGGCTAGGTCGCGGAGATATTCGGGGAGGTTGTCGGCGTTGATCTCGACGGTCGAGGTCTTGGTGGCGCCGATCTCAGCGAGGCGCTGGGCGATGGCTTCGTCGACCCGAGCTACACCGTCGACGTTGCCGAGCGATTCGAGGTGCTTGCGGAGCGTGCGCATCTCTTTGATCTGCGGGTCACCGCTTCCAGCTCGTGAGCCGGGGTTCTTGGTCTCGTACTTGACGCCGCCGTTAAGCTCCTTAGATTTGTTGAACCAGTTCGTCACCATGCCGACCACGTACTTGCTCGTCAGGACTTCGGCGGACTCACCGTACTTAGCCTTGGCAGAGTCGCTCAGCTCGACCGCACCTTCGAGCATCAGCTCAGCAATCTTGGCGGCGATCGCTTGCTTGTCGGCTTTGGTCGCGTACTCTTTAATGTCGGAGCCTGGGACGAAGCGCTCGCCGAAGTGGGCTTTGGTGATTTGGACGACTGCGGAATGTTGGTTTAGCTTGCTCATTTGGAACCCCCTGATTTGTTGTTGTTGGACACTTGTTTCGGATCAGACTCTCACACTTATCTCAATCATCACATCTACCTTTTAGCTTCGGACCGTCCAGCATAACCGAGGAGAACGTTGCAGATAGCCATCGTACACAGGACCAGGATAATCTCGGTGATCATTGCTTGCTCCCTTGTGGTTTCGGTGGTTGGGCAACCGTATCTCGCAGGTAGGGTCTAGTAGGATCGGTGCCCAGAGGATACCCGCTAGCTTCATCTTATAGGGAACCCCTAGTTTCGGAGGGCTCCCACGCTGCCCAAACTATCTGTAATAGTGGAAACCCCGGGCACACAACATCGGTTCGCGGTTTATAAAACCGCAAATCCTCACGCCCAACACACATGCTATAAAAGGACCCTACGGCCATACCCACCCGCTGGCCTTCCCCGTATAGACAAGGGATCCCTTGCCAAGGGCTTATAGCACGACGTCTACATCCGCGTATTTGTTCATCCACCTAATAAGCGGACTAAACTTCGTGCCAGCGATCCGGGCCCTCACCGCGGATATAACGAACCGTGCCACTATCGATTCAGGCTTACTCATGCATCTCTCCTATCAAAGGACATCGGCGACCCCATGCGTTAAAAGCGCTCTTTCACGGCGACCAAGTGCGCGGACCCGCACCAACGTCGATGTAAACCTATGCAAACACCAGTAATCATCTGTTCTCACGCTTTCTCCAGCCATGATCAATAAAGGACGCGCTTTTGACGCCGATTCTTACGCGCTCTAATCGCATAGATCATGCTAGAGCTCCAGTTGCTGATTGTGCCCCAGGGACCAATGCGTAGTATCATCAGCGTCATGCTGAAGCCGATGGCGGTCGATGTTCTGCTTCGTTTAGGGTTGGTAGTCATCGTCGTTCGATTCTCCGAGCACCATGCGGTCCATGAGATCCACCATATCGCGCATCGTAGCGCCGCTGTGAGGTTGAAACTTAGCGATACGAAGGGTTCGTGTCACCATTATGAAGCGCCGAAGCGACCAAAAGGGTCCAGTGCCATCATCAAACTTATTATGGATGCGCTTCCACGCGCCAATAACATCCATCATGTTAAGTAGTCCTAACTTTAACAAGCAAATATTCTTCTATGTCTTTTTTAAGTATATCGAGTGTTTCAGGGTTTGGATCTGATTTGTAGATAAGAGCTATTTCTCGAAGAAGACCAGGAACGCCAAGTGCTCGCCGTTCATCGCCGGCTTCATAACCGAGTATTTTGGCCGGCAACTTTACGACGGGTACGTCGTTTATCTTGGCCGTCATGGTTCGGTTGGCATCGGCGATGCGCGCGAGCTGAACATCGTTCAGGGGCATGATGGATTCTTGCTTGTGGCGGTTGCACGTGGTGCACAGTGGAACCCCGTTGTTTATAAACATGCCCAGCTCTCGGTCGCGCAGCACCAGGTTTCCGCCGTGTGACTTTGGTATCCAGAAGTGGTCCAGCTCGACGCCGTCGCGATCTTCCCCGCAGAGAGCACACCGGCAGTCGTAGATCCGCATCAGGGTCGGCCACCATTTAGTTTTGTAGAGTCTTTCGTCAGAGTTGCTGCGGGAATAGTCGCGCCGCTCGATCTCGTAGCGGTTGGGATCAGTGGAGGGGAGTGACTGGGATAGGGTGACCAAGTTTAGCTGGCGTTTAGTTTGTAAACTAAGTCGTGACACTTTAAATACTTAAAATTATTAGGTTAATAATAAAAACTAAAAACCGAAAAACCCCGCGGTCAAACGGGGGTGAGGAATAGCCTTCTCTCAGCCTCGCGTCGGCGAACGAGGCCCGGCAGTTCTTTTCCCTGGGCCTTGGTCCACTTGAGAAATTCGTCTGCGGCTTTGGTAAAGTTAGATTGATTTACTAATCGAAGTAGGGTGGAGTTTTTAAGATTACCAGCTCCAGCATTGTAGGCAAAACTAACTAATGCAGCAAATTGGTTGTCGTTGACCTCTACCTTAAGAAGCTTCGAAACCGCGTCGCAGAAGAGCGCTAAATCTTCAGATTTTCTTTGGTCGGCTTGCGCCTGGGTCCAGGTTGTGCTGGGGCCGATCTGCGTGGGCTTTCCTTGCGGATCCAAGTTGAACGTGTCTAAGCCAGTAGATCCCCAGCCAACGGTCCACGGCTCACCAGACAACTTTTCCCAGCCAAGACGTCTAGCGTTGGCCGATTTTCTTAGCTCATAGGCCAGGGGCGAAGCAGGATCAGGGTACGCCTTTAGTTGGCACCCCTCGAAAGACTTTATTAATGTTAGCCCGTTGTTGTTGATCAGTCTTTGCATGAGATACGTACCTCATTGTTTCATAGGCTGCCTCTCGAGTAGCAACACGCATGCGATGAAGACTAAAGATAAAGTATATCGTGTTTGATGTGCTTATGTCATACAAGCTAGTCATCCACTTCTTTCTTTGCATCTTTTATGGCACTTTCTATCGCGATCTCGATGAGTACAGATTGTGCAGCTTTTTTATACTTGTTTTTTACGTCTTGAAAATCGGGAGCAGCTATGGCTTCAAAGCAACTTAGCCATCCGTTTCCATCGGGTCGCTTTTTTAGTCTTGCAAGGGGGCATATAGAGCATGGATCGCTTGGTGTAACTAAAAGTTCACACTCACCGGTGTCGGCAATCTTCTGAAGTATCTCAACTGAATCCTTATCTTTGATCACCACTTTCTTCCAGTATAATTTATTAGAGACCTTAGGAGTATTGTATGACGGAGAAGATGTCAAAACCAAACCACGTGTTCACACCCGGACCGACGTCTACTCCATCGTTCTTTCCGCCCGCTCTTCCCGATCCCTCAATATATAAACAGAACTTTGATCAACTGCTAGTTGCACGCGGCATACGCTTCAGACATTACAAGAGCCTACCTTGCCCCAACGTCAAAGTCCTGGATAACAACTCTCACGACCCAGCGTGCGAACAATGCGACGGCTCAGGAATTATCTATTATGAACCCAAAGAAATCACTGGGATTATGACGTCGAACTCAGTAGAGAAGCAATTCGAATACCAGGGGGCTTGGGAAATTGGGAGCGCTATGGTCACGATGCCCTCTGAGTACGACGATGGCGAACAAGCCGATTTCACGCTCTACGACAAATTAGAAGTTCTAGACTATACTGTTAGACTTTGGGAACTTAAGGAATATGAACCTAGACCCGACAACCTCCAACAGCTTAGATATCCTATCGAAAAGGTTGGGTATTTGATTACTGCTACAGATAGTGAAGTGGTTGAGTTTGTTCAGGGAGTCGACTTTACGATAGATGACGGGCAAATCAAATGGGTCGCTGGGAAAACCCCCAACTACGACCACATTAGTGACATGGGGCAAACCTACTCGGTGTCTTACTGGGCACACCCAGTATATATCGTCCTACAGCCAATGCGCGAACTACGAGTTACGCAACAAATGATGCCAGATGGTACAAAGATGTCAGTGCGGCTTCCGCAGCAACTAGTTATAAAGAGAGACTTTTTGGTCAATAAGCCAGAGAAACTTGTAGCAGGTATCGGTAGTTAAGTTTTAGTCTATTATATAATGACCCTAAGAGGTTATGGTTTATGCCAGCTTTCGTGAGCAAGAAACAATATAGAATGATGATGGCCATTATCCACGGCAAGAAGGGAACGACTAGCCGTGGTGATTCTGGTCCACCAAAATCTATTGCGGAAAAATACTCCGGCGGCGATGGCAAGGACTTGCCTGAGTCAAAGGGCAAAGAGCATCGTGGCGGCAAGTGGGATGAAAAAGGTCACAAGCGCCACGCTGAAAAAAAGAATAAGAAACTACACAAGAGTCGCAAGGACGGCGGTGCTGCGGTTATCGTAGTGAACGACAACGGCCAACTCCTTATGGGTCGCCAGGTCAAAGACGGTTATAAATGGTCTTTTCCTGGTGGACACTTAAATGAAGGCGAGTCCCACAAGCAAGCTGCAGTTAGAGAGCTAGAAGAAGAAACTGGCGTTAAACTTAAAGAAGCAGACGTCGAACTTTTCCAAGAAGAAGATGATGAGTTTGTCTATATTGCAAGATTAAACCATACTCCGAGCTTCCATTCCACGAAGGAATTGACGGACGTTGGGTTTTACAGTATCGATGATATCGATTTAAACAGACTTCGCGATTGCTGCGTTGGATCGATGATGCACTACTTAAAGAGTAGACTGAAGAAAAGCAGCAAATCCATCAACGATCTGCTTAAGATTGAGCAACTAGAAACGCTGTCAAAGAACATCATACGGACTGGTCAAGTTGCTGATGCGGTGTACGAGTTCCGCCATGGCGATGCTCTTCGCCTAGTTGGAAACGGCGTCTTTAGGATCTTGAAGCGCGGCGTTGAAGGCATGGGCGACGACGATATCCGCGACATCCATTTCGGCAACTATATCCTGCATGTTAGAAAACACGCCAACGATATTTATTCTGGTCGCATCGACGATGGAATAAAGACCATACATCAGTTCGTCAACCGCTCACTTCCTACACTCACCGGCGATCTGATGAGCGTTTTTGAGTGGTACGACGACGAGAACGATAAAGACTCTAAGTTTGAGGTCCACGACGATACCAGTCTCGACGATCAAACCATTGAAGACGGTATCAGGAAGTTGGTGAACAACTACCGCTCGTACAATATCGCTGACATATACGATGAGATGGAATCGATCCGCGAAGAGATTCGCCACGGTAATGCAGTAGATCTCCAGCAAATTGAGCAGCGAGTGGTTAGCCTATTTGATAAGCTTGAAGAGCGCATGGAGATCTTCCGCGACAAGCATAATTCTCTTGCCTCTCGGGTGGGCGACGAGATCGACGAGATCGAGAGCAAACTCCTAAAACTTCAAAGCACAATCGACAAACTTTCTAAGAAACCTGCCAAAATAGAAGCTTTCTCTACCGATCCAGCCGATCCTCGTCAAGTCTTTTCTCAATATTACGAATATCTATCTAAGCCAAAAGTAATTATCAGCCCAACCGGCCACATAACAATTGACTTTGCTTCCGACTGGATGTCCGACGATCGCGAAAACTTCCTAAAAGATATGCGAGCTAAGGTAATCGACAAGAGCAAGAAATGATATCGCAAAAGTTAATGTCTCTTAGATATCGACTTCAGACTATGGGTCTAGATGCAAATCAGATAGATTCACTAGTAAACGAGGCGGCAGAAGAGATAAGATCTGCGACGCTTAGCATAGTTGAAAAAGCCGTATATGAGGCAGAGGACTACGGTTCATCCATCGGTGCAGAGGAGTTCTTGTCTCAGATAAAATTAGACCCCAGTTCGGGGTATGTAGAGATATCAACTGACTCTGGCAAAACAGATTTTAGTACACCACCTTTCCCAATGCTGCCGTGGCTTTTAAGTAAATCCAAGACTGCAAAGGACGGCAGTAGATATAGGATTATTCCGGTTGGTGGCGCATCTTCGACTGCAAAACCAACGCCTCCAGCAAAGGATATAGCATCTGGTCTTCAAGCTATGTCCACTGAAAATTCCTCAGTCTCTAGCATGGCAGAGAGTATGGCTGAGGCTTTTGGCCTTGGAGCTTCGTCAAGTATAACAGATCGACAGCGGCCAGTTTCATCCGAAAAGCCAGAGTTTAGGATTGCATCTAGCAAACAAGATTCTACTAGGCAATGGGTTGCTCCAGCAAGAAGCCTCGACATGACGGGCACCTTAATGACACTAAATGCTACTATAAGATCTGAGATAGATACCGAATGCGAGAAAATATTAAACAAATACGAGGCGGAGGCTAAAAAATGGCGTGGGTAATGCCAGAGGTTGCGGTTCAACGCCTTGTTCAATATGGCATTTATCAGCTCAGAAACGACAAGGCTGCATTTGATGAGATCTTTGCGTATCAAAGGTCGCATCCTCTTATTGCTGAGGCATATGGCGCTGAATATGTTGATAAAATATGGACATGGTTTACCACAGAAAGAATAAGAGTAGTTCAAGCTTGGATTCTTAGTCCGCAAACTGTTCCTTGCTTTAGCGTCCACCTGTCGAACGAAAACGAAGACGAATCCAAAGCAGCCATTGGTGACTTCTATGGCGATGGCGAGGATAGCGAGATCGGTATCGCGTCCATGAGCGTCTTGGTCGACATAGGAATACACGGCAGCAAAGCTGCCGACCAGGTCTTATGGATGTATTACATCCTTTCCTATATCATGTTTAAGTACAAAGCAATAGCAAGAAGTCTCGGCATTGAGATTCAAACTTATAGCGCATCAGATTGGCAAAAAGACGCATCTAAAATGCCAGAGAACATTTGGACAAGATGGTTAAGAATGAGATGCACTGTGTTTAATACTTGGAATGCCGATGCCTTTATTGAGGCTACAGATATAGAAACAAGCATCGAATTAGACAGATATGTTAACATAGACCCCAATAATAAATAGGAAAAGCCATGTCTAAGAGCAGTCAAAAAATCGATATGAAATCTATAAAAGAATACGAAAAGGCTCAAAGATCTTTAGTTAAAACGGAAATCACGCCCTCTGAAAACATTACGTTTGATCAGTGGTGGGCTGATAAATCTAATACCCTCAAACAGCCCCCGTATATGAAAGAAATTGTTAGAGCAGATTTTAAGGGCCGCGGTCTTGCCGATTCCCATTCCCCAGAAAAATGGGATTGGGCCGCTAAGCAATTTGGGTTAAGTATTTAATATAATTATTAAAACCCTAATTAATATAATTAAGGATTATTTTATATCAGATTTTTTGCTAGAAGACGCGGCTATTTTAGTGTAGAAGGCTCATTTCAAGCCTTATGCTAAGGTAAAATGGGATATGTTTTGCAGTGAGTATCCTCTTGTAAAGAAGAGCTTATTACAAAAACAAGACTTGAAAAAGCTTGGAATTATATAAAAGGAGCGACAATGGCAATCAACGTATCATTCAACGGTGCCACACTGTACAAGCCGGGTGCTTATTCGAAAACCACGATCGATTTATCGGGCAACGTCCCTCTGGGTCCAGCTGGTCTCATAGCCATCTTTGGCGAAGCTGACGCAGGCGAACCGGGTGCATCCGAAACCAACATTGCCGACAACTTCTTTACAGCTGATCGTTTGATCGAAGCTCGTGGTAAATATCGATCAGGCCCAATTGTCGACGCTCTTAACTTCTTGTTTTCTCCTGCATCTGATGGCGCAATCCCAAGCGGCGCCCAAACTGTGTGGGTTTATAAGACCAACGCCTCAGTGCGTGCAAGTCTTGCTCTTGCTGGTTCTTATGGAACTGTTCGAGCAAAAGAGTGGGGCGTCGGTGGAAATCAGATCTCCGTTAAGGTCCTTGCAACTGCAGAAACCGCTCCAGCAGTTACGGGAACCACGCCGCCGGGATATAGTGTGGCGTTAAATGGTGCCTCCTTTTCCGTTAGAATGAACGGTGGGACAGCTGCCGTAGTTACATTGAGCTCTACTTCCACCGATCACGATGATTTGGCAGAACTTGTTACTGAATTAAATGGTCTGCTTCCATCTGGTTTAACCGCTTCTGCATCTGGAACATCTGTTAAGCTTGAGATGGATGCCGCCCCTTCTCAATACCAAGAAGGATGGGGACGTTCTTTTGAACTCGTCGACTCAACTCCTGGCGATCTCGCCAAGCTTGGTCTTATTGCCGGCGTGTCTGTTTCAGCAGCTGAACCTAGTTGCACGATTTCGTTGAATCAAAAACGAGATCTTCTCGTTGAAGAAGACACCGTCGGCGGACATGTTGTCCTTGAGATTGGTCGCGATAACACCGGCGGCGCAACATCTGCCTCTGTTTCTGTTAGCGATAGTAAAGTTACTCTTACTGCCTCTACTGGCACTATTGAATTCGATAAAGCTGCATTTGTTACGATTAAGCAGCTTGCAGAGTCCATCTCCCTCCAACCAGGCTGGAGTGCTGCTGTTAGTAGTCCAGTTTACAACCAACTTGGTCTTGATGCACTTGATCTCGTGTCGAGCGTTGGTGCCTTTGGTGCAACAGGTGTGAAAGCTGCGCGCCTTAAAAAAGACGCTATGGAGGTTCAAGATCTTTTTGAGCAGTCCAATATCGCCGGCCTTGTCGCCCCGGCAACAAAGGGTCTTCCTGCCGCTCTAAGCGAAACGCTTTTGGCGGGTGGCGCAAAGGGTGGCACTCTGACATCTGATATCGTAAGTGCTCTCTCTAAATTTGAGAAGTTCCACGTTAACTCTGTGGTTCCACTATTTTCTAGAAACGCAACCGCCGACATCGCTGACAACCTCACCGATCCTTCCTCCACCTACACGATTGACGGTATCCATCAAGCAGTTAAGACACATCTCAGCTTGATGAAAACCACCAAGAAGAAAAGTGAACGCCAAGGATATCTGTCTGCTAAAGCTTCGTACAGCAGCTGTAAAGATAAAGCAGGCAATATGGCCGATGCTCGCGTTCAGATGGTTATCCAAGATATCCGTCAAATCAACGCACAAGGCGCCATCAAATGGTTTCAGCCATGGGCATTGGCATGCTTACTTGCTGGCTCGCGCGGCGGATCGCCGATCGGTCTTCCTTTAACCTTCAAGTTCATGAACTGCTCTGGTATCCGCCAAACCGCACAACCAATGAACACTCCTGAAGCCGATATCGTGGTTGACTTCGATCCAGATACGCAGTATGATGACGCAATCCAGTCTGGCATCACTTTCTTGGAAGCTCCGCGAACCGGTGGGTACCGCGTTGTAGTAGACAACACGACCTACGGCGTCGATGATAACTGGGTATACAACCGTGCAAACGTCATGTACGCTGCTGACGTTGTCGCTTACAACTTCCGCAACACCATGGAACTTCGTTACATCGGCGTTAAAAATACACTGCGAGCATCTGAAGTCCAATCTACTGCTGAGTCTGTTCTGGCCACGTTCTTGTCTCAAGGAATCACGGTCAGTACGGCAGATGCTCCGCAGGGCTTCAAGTCCTTGAGCGTTCGAATCGAAGGCAACACGATCTACATCTCGGTTACGATCAAGCTTGTAGAAGGGATCGATTTCGTCCTGGCCGACATTACTTTGCAACGCGCTAGCCAAACAGCTTAATCAAATCAAGTAATTAAATCAAAACCCTCTACCAAGTACAATGTTGGTAGAGGGTTTTTCTATGTACAAATGTCATCTCTGCGACCTACAAACCAAACAGCTCAACGGGCTCATGAGCCGACATTGGAAGACACATTGCTCCGCCGACTACACAAAAGAGCAATACAAAGCCGACGTTCTTGCCCATAACGGTCGCCCACTAAACAACTGCGAAGTGTGCGGCGAAAAAGTCCCAATCCCCAAAGGCGAAGCTGAACCACCCAGGTTCCACAAGAAATGCTACGTCAAAACCCTATCAGGACAGAATAATCCTAACTATAAGGGCGGTTTGGTTGATGTGGCGTGCTTGAATTGTGAAACGGCTTTTGAAAAGTATGAATCGCAATTAATTGGAAATAATAAATTTTGCTCTGTTAAGTGTTCAATGAACTGGTATGCGCAGCCAGAGAATAGAACGGAAAAACAAAAGGCGCACGATAAGATCTCTCCATCTATACTTGATGCAGCAAGACAAACTGATAAGTTTAAAATTGCTCACGCTAAAGCTTTAGCTAAGATGCAATCGGAAAAGACATCTAAGTTAGAGATCGAAGTCTTAAACAAGATCAAGCAAACCTATCCACTTGCTCATGGTCAAGTGGTGAAAGACTTTTATACGGTAGATATCTACATCCCAGAGATAGATACATATCTGGATGTGCATGGGAACTACTGGCACAATCAACAGAAACACTTGGCTAGCAACAACAGGAAGCGTAATTTCTTCAACAACAAGGCTCTAAGATACCTAGAGCTCTGGGGCAATGAAGTCGACTACTCGACAGATCTTGTTGCGTGGGCCAGCAAGAACCCGTTGATATACGTTTTGTGTGGACCTTCTGGTGCCGGCAAGACCTGGGCATCTAAACAGCTAAACAACTTCAACATCATAGACGTAGACATCCTTGGATTCGATAAGGCACTACAAGCAGCATCAGCGGCAAAAGATAAGAGCCTGGTCGTAATAAACACGCAGGCAACCAGATTCGTTAAGACCATGGCGCAGGAGGGCATAAGGTGCTTTACGGCCATCATAAACGAAGACGAGGGAACGATTAAGCACCGTTTGTCGTTGCGCGGTGGGGTGCTCACAGACGGTGTAAAAAGACGCATCAAGCGGTATGCAACCCTGAGCATGAGACTTCCGCAGTTTAATGGCACTCAGTCTGAAGTTATTGATTGGCTAAAATCGCAACTATAAGCTGTGTTAAGATTAAACACGGAGTTTCGAATGGAAGAAATCAAAATAAACTCTTTAGGTCAATGGCAGTTAGTTAAATCTGCTAAACCCAAATTCGATCCTAGGGCAGAATGGGCTTCACCAGGAGGCCAGGCTAGAACCGCATGGGTATCTGACGTAACCGATCCAGAAGAGGCACGGCAAGCTAAGGCACAGATTCCAAGAATGGAAGGCCCCGCAAGGACGCGTGCACTATCTAAACTAACTGCCGCAACTGAGCACCGCAGAAACCCCAACACCGGTAAGCTTGAGTTTTTGCTTCATCGCGGGATGTCGGTCGGTGAGGCTGATAAAAACGTAAAAGAATCAAGTACCCAATATCTACACGGAACGCAGACCTCCTGGACGCCTAAGTTAGATGTCGCCCATCGACAGGCTTACTACGAGGAACCTAGAGGTAAAGTCGTATCGGCTTGGGTTCCAGAAGACGCACTACACTCCTCCATGCGTCAGTATTCGGGCCCAACGTCCCGCATGAAAGCCCTAACTAGCAAAGAAGATGAATGGATCGTAAACCACTCCTCAACCCCGCACAGCATACACCAGGTAGTAGAAGCCCAAAATCCTAGAAAGATAGCAAAACCCTAATACCAAACATGGTAGTATATATTCATGGTGCGGTCGCATAGTGCGCTGCAACCCTAACGTATTTGGGCTCTAGGGTCCCTAGGAGATTTCATGGCAGGCGTAAAACCAGGATTAATTACAGGCAGTAACGCAAAGATTCAGTTTGGCGGCAAGACACTCGCGTATGCAACTGATATTCAATACTCAGTAGATACAGCAGTGATCCCTGTTGAAGTTATGGGTCACTTTGAAGTTATTGCAAACGAACCCATCGCGATCACCGTGAATGGTTCGTTTACAGTTGTTAGATATGCAAAGGGTGCAGCTATTGCTAGCCAAACGGATCCCAACAGCTCAACGCTTCCTGGTGCTTCTGCAGGCGGCAACGGCATCGGAAAGCTTGGTCAAGATCAAGCAGAGGCCTTTAATCCGGCTAAAATTTTGTTAACTAAAACAGTTGATGTCGCAATTTTTCAGAAAAAACCTAATGCAGCCGGAACAGAAGTTGATTCTAGCACTCAGGTCGTGAAGATCATTGACTGCAGACTTACGCGCATGAGCGGCAGCGTAAATAAACGCGGCGTGCTTACAGAGGCTTACGCATTTGTTGGTCGTTTATTGCAAGACGACGATCACACTGTTGGTGTTAGCACTGATACAGATTTAACCTAATAATTTGATGGTTGTATATGGCTAATGTTGCCCCATTTTTTGTCACAGGAGCTAATTGCAAGCTCAAAGTAAACGGGGTAACATTAGCTTTTGCAACTAATCTCTCTTACACAGTCTCTATCCCTCACGCAAGAGCTAAGATGTTGGGATCTTACGAAGCAAATTCGTTTGATCCGTTAAGCTATGACGTAAACGGCTCTTTTACAATTATTAGATACATCAGCGATTTAAAAGACAAACTTGAATCACTCGGTATCGCCTCGCCCGACGGAGTAGACAATCTTGGCAACGGCGTCGGCTCGTGGAGTAAAAATAAACAGCAAAACTCTATAGCATCTACGTTTGGCTATGGTGCAGATGGTAGAGCAGACAGATCGTTGACACCATCCGCGCTGCAAGATGCGGTTACTTTCGACATAGAGATCTATCAAAACTTACCCAACGGTGAGTCTTTTGGGGTTTCTAGATTAAGAAACGTACGCATAACTCAGATGGGGGCGCAACTCTCTAAACGCAGCAATATGATGCAGACGTTTCAATTCATAGCACAATTTCTGGATGAGGACAGCTTTATCGCTGATTCATCTAGTTTCACACAATAGGTGACATATGAAAAGAAGAGGTTTTGGAAGAAACGAAAGCGCACCTTCTTTTCAGGAAAACTTCGCGTCATCTTTTCAAACAATTTTTACCTTAAAGCCGCAGGCAAAGTACCTAACTGGTGCTAGAACAATACTTAGGGTAAACGGCAACATCGTCGCGTTCGCGTTTGGTGTCACCTGGAACGTCAGAACGGATGCAACGGAAATACAAACCATTGACGATCCGCTACCATGGGAAATTGCGCCCAAGCGAATAGAAGTGACGGGTACGCTTAGTTTGTTTCAACTTCCGGGTCAATCCCCTCAAGTATCTCGATTTCAAAGCGATCCGGCTTCATTCTTGATGAACAAATACATCTCAATTGAAGTCAAGGACTCAGCAACTGATGCGATCATATTTCGGGCCGGCACTGCGATGGTAACGGGTCAACAGGGCGAAATATCCTCTGAGCAGATGGGAAAAAACACCTTAACCTGGAGAGCGGTAGGTTGGCAAACGGAAAATCCACCCCAGCCCTTTTCTTCAGCCGATATGGAAAAAGACCCCAGCAATCCCAATGCAGGACTTTTATCAAAAACGGGTTCCTTTCTTAAGGGTAAGCTTGGTTTTTAAGTATAATTCAAGCAGAAGTTTAAGGAGTTACCATGGATCTGCCTAAAAAAGAAAGAACTTTTTCGTTTTCATATGTTGGCCAAGATAGCGGAATGACATATGAGGGTACGTTTACTATTAAGTGTAGACTTAATGTAGCTGAAAAATATCAATTAGAGCTTGAAAAAAGCCGTCTAATATCAGATATGGCAAACCCAACAAATGGATTGATGGGGATGGCTATTGCACTTAGCACCCTCAGAACAAAGATCTCTGATGGGCCAAACTGGTGGTCACAAGGCAAGGGTCTAAGTATTGAGGACGAAGATACGCTAGTTGCCTTGTTCGATAAAGTTGAAGAAGAATCTCTTCAGTGGCGAAAAGAACTTGATGAAAAAGCTAAGGCGGCCCAGAAAGAGTTGGGAAAATAGAGGCCGACTATACGTCGGCATTTGAAGCTATAGATACGATCGTAGAAAGAGCGGCCAGAGAAGATTTGGACTCGGAGGCTGCTCAACTACGATTTTTATCGTTCTGGTGGTCAAAAACATACTCTAGACCACTTAAAGACCCTTTGCTTAAAGAATACACCCTAGAAGAACTCTATTACGAATTTAGGCAGTTCTACGAAAGAGAGAAAGCCACCAAGGAGCGCGTTGAGCAAGAAGCTGATAATATAGAAAAAGCTAAAGAAGATGATGCTCTAGCTTGGGCTGAGGCTGAAGAGAAGAAAGAAGCGCAGCAATCTGGCGATCAGACTTTGCCACAGTGGCAACCAAATGAGCAAGATCGCGCCTGGATGGATGAGCAGCTAAAACAAGGCAAAGAGCTATACGGTGAAGATTTTGGCGAGGACATAGACGAGGATTTTTAGATGGCTGACGACAACAACTCACATTTAAATAGGAAACCAAATTCTTTAGATCGGATTGGGTCGTCTGAACCATTTAAATACAGTAGCGAACTAATTCTCAAGGAGCAGCGCGGTCGAATTGAGACCGTTGAGATGACAAGACTGCGACAAGAGATGCAGAGAGTTCAATCTGAATTAGATGCTATGCGTCGCAGGGTTTCTTACGGAAGAGGTAAGATTCCAACCGAGGCGCCATCTGAAGAACTCTTTAGATCGCTTGGCATGAGCGCAGAAACTGCCCGTGTAACAATGGCATCTTTACCGCCGCAAAACCTACCCGAAGCTGTTTATAGGCAATTTAAAGATTACGAAAAGCAAACACTTCAACAGATCTCTTCTCACCAAGAGAGATATGCTGAAATGCAACAAGCAAGAAAAGCGGTTGCAAGTAGACTTTTTCAACAGCACGTTATTAGCCAAGTCTCCCATCCTAGAGAGGGCATCACCAATATAAGACGCGGTGCTGATTTTGAAACCGGTGTAGAGAGATATGCTTCTATTGCATCATCAGAAGCTACTCTGATCAAAGGTTTGACACGAGCAACTCGCGCACGAGAATTGGCAGGAACAGCGCTGGCAGAGGCATCGGCGGATGTCGAAACACATGAGGGTAAGCAGAGATATACTAAACTCGAATCTGAATATAGAGAAAAACTAAAGAAAGAAGCTCAACTAGAATCCGCAATACAAACTCGAGAACGTCAGCAAGCCATCCTTAAAAAAGAAGTCGAATACGGTGAAAAGAGTGCACAAAGTATCGCACAGCGGCGAGGCGAAGAAGAGATAAGAGAGGGTGTTAAACGAGGTACTTATGGCAGCATAGGCGATATATCACAAAGACTCAAAACCTCTGAAGATGCATTCTTAAGCGCTTTAAGTAAGTTTAGAGAAGAGCTGGAAAAGACGAACACCGTAACTGAAAAAACTCGTGAAGAGTTTAAAAAAACAGATGAAGAGTATCAAAAACAAAGACAGATAATGAAACAAGCAGGCGGTGGTGGCGGTGGTGGCGGTGGTGGCGGTGGTGGCGGTGGTGGCGGTGGTGGCGGTTTTATTGGGGGTTTAGCAAGATATGGCGACCTTGCTGGACGCGCAGTAGATATGGTTTCATATTTTGGCGTTGGACTTCAATCTGAACAAATGGCCATGCGCATACAGTCTGCGGCCATGATGAACCAAAAATACAATGACGCATTTGCCGCCTCACAGGGCGATATGGCAGCAATGCGCAGGTTCTCACAGGATCAATTCTCAAGAGCTGCGCAGTTTGGAAATGTCTATAGAACTAGAGCAGAAGCTTTAGGCACTATTGGCGCGGGTGTTGATATAGCAACTGGTGCAGCTGGCGCAATTACAACAATGAAAACAGGCGATATGCCGTGGAGTCTATCCGGCGGCTTGTCTACTGGAAACATTATATCCGGCGCGCAAAATGCAGCCAGGATTGCGGCCGGCATTACAGGCGCTCAAACTCAGCTTGGATTTGCCCAACAAGATATACAATTAGCAGATGTAGTAAATGCAGTACCCGATGCGGCGAGACAGGCGTTATTTAACTATCGCATGAGCGCCCTCAATGAAATGCGCGGAGCAGGATCTAGACTGCCTGCGCTGTATGACGCAGCAACATCGCGCGCTACAGTTGAACAGCTATCTGCCCTAGGCATAGGGCCACAAGAACAAGCGGCTTTATTTGGTGCAGGTGTAAGAGGAATCGGTCCATCTTTTGCTCGATCTCCTGGTGTTGCAGCTGAAACCGTAATACGTGCCGGACAACTTCAAGCGGCTGGTGTAATGTCTGCGCAATCTTATATGCAGCAAGTTGGCCAGATGACCACGCTTGGCGGCGGCGCACGAGACGTTGAAGAAATTTTAGCAAAAGCAGTTCAAAGAGGCGTTGATGATGCAAAATCCCTCGAAGGGATAATGGACCTTGCTCAAAATCTCGCAAGAGATTCGGCCTCAAGGGGTATCGGTGCTGTAACTGAAATGCAGAGAGGCATATCTTTTGGTCTTGAAAAATATGCCGAATTGCCGATAGACGAATCACTAAAGCGCGGTTTGGTTGGTTATCAGCAGCAAGATGTTGCAGGGCGCATACGCGCGGCAGGATCTAGATTGGGCTATGAATCAATGACGTTTATTGATTCACTTACGTCAAAGATTCCTGGACTAACAACCTTTGAAGCTGGTCGCTTAGCGGGCAAAGATCCGCGAGAGATGGAAGCCGTATATCGTCAATATAAAGATCAACTACAGCCAGGAAAAATCGTTTCAGATACGATGATATCGGCACTTGGCGATTATGCGGGATTATTTGTGGATCCTTCGGGCAGAGCTAGAGGCAGGATGGGTCTCGATATTGCAAAAACAGCATCCGTATCGATGTCGCTTGAAGGATTATTTGCCTCCGGACTGATACCACCAGAAGAAAAATCCAAGGTCATGAAGGCCATAGAAACCGGCGATATGTCCGGTCTTTCTATTCCTACAAAAACTAAGATTGGCGGACTAATTTCAGGTGCTGCTGGCATAACCGGTCAATCGTACAAGATCCCCGCCGCACCAACGCCATTAACTCCATTAACTGGAGAAGCTGGTGCAGCACAACTTGCTCAGGCAGCAATGGCAACTGGTCAAGCAGGTCAGGTTCTTCAAGCACAAGGCATGCTTGGCGAATATACATCTATGAACTTGATAAGTCAAGTGATGACCAGAGCGGCAGCATCAACAGACGTAGAAAAAGCGGGAAAAGAGGCCGCTCAAGCTGGCGAAAAGATGACCATTGACACTTCTAAGTTTGATGAAAGTGTTGTAAAGTTTGATAAGGCTGTAGACAAGCTCAGTGAGGCAATAAGACCATTGGAAATGGGTAAGTCCCCTATGTCTAGTTATGTTGCTGGATCTGAATTTTTTCAAAGATTCGGCGGCCCTGTTAGCCTAGAGCACGCCATATTGAATCTTAACCGAGTTAAATAAAGATGTCACTACGAAACCCTACAGCAGGAATAGTCGTCTACAACTATCTCGACAGGGGTGGCAGTAAGGCAATAACTAGTCAAAATTATGAACGAATTGTTTTAACTAAGTCTATAGTTTCCATACGAACAAACAAATCAAAATCCTCTCCGTCTGGAAGATTTGAGATTATTCTTGCACCAACTAAAAATTGGATTGCGGCCTTAAGTACAGGAAGCTGGCTTGAGATACATATGTCGCCGTATCAAATGACGGAAAAGGATTTAGAATCCTCTAATAAATCAACATTAAAAATGATCGGCGTCATAGATTCTGTGCGCATGTCTATGTCTGTTGATCAGACAACCGGTGCGCGATCTATGCACTATGTGCTGGTTGGAAGAGATTGGGGATCTATATTTGAATCTTATCTCTATATAGATTCAACGGTTGAATCGTATGCCGATAGCCCACTTTTAAACGCAATAAAATTAACTTATCAAGTAATGCGTGGTAGCGACGTAGACAATAGCTCCATGGTAAAAACTACTACTGATTTAGTTAAAACTATAGTAAAGTCATGGGGCATGGGTGTTGCTCTTGGTATATATAAAAACGGCCAACTTGATAACACGGCAAATAGTGCATCATATGTACTGCCGAGTCAGCTATCGTCGAAATTAACTGCACCTGGATTAAGTGCTTCGTTGCCCTCAGTTGGGGCCAGTGTAATAGCGCAATACGTTAATGTTGTAGACGGTGTGTTGTCTGGCCACAACCAGTACACTAAAGATATAAAAGAAGCAAAAGGCCCATTCAATGCAGAAGCATTACGTGGCATCAACTCAATGTGGCAATTACTAAACACCCACGCCAACACCGCAATTAATGAACTGGTTACAGATTTAAGATGGGAAAACAATAATTCACGGCCAACTCTTACCCTCTATAAAAGGGTGAAGCCATTTTGGCTAAAGAAAAATAAAAGATATCTTTCATCAAATTTTTTCTTGTTAAAGAAGTGCAATATAGATAAAAATGATGTTGTAAGCGTGGAAGTTGGCACAAATAGCCAAGACGTAATAAACTACGTAGAAGTAGTCCCTGATTTTACGCTCTTTACATTTAAACCTGGCGAAACTATTGGCGCTCAAGCGTATGCTAAGGGTAAAGGGCCGCAATATGATGCAAAGTCTTTTGCTAGACATGGTTTTAAGCCATTAATGTATAGTACTAGATTTGTTCCAGTAAATCAAAATGGCAATACGGACTGGCAGTTCCTGATCGAATGGGGAAAGATGCTAGCTGATTGGTATTTTGACACGCACAAGATGCTCAACGGTACGATCAACATCATGGGCCAGAATGATTTTATTGGCGTGGGCGACAATATCACGGTTGATGCGTCTTTGTTTGGCCACACGTCTTACGTAAAAGGAAACAGCAAAGGTAAATTTATTGCGCATGTCGAGAGCGTTAGTCATAGTTTTAGCTATATAGAAAACGGATCTCGATCCTTTTTAACTACCGTATCGTTTACGCGCGGCATAATGGCCAACGAAGATGCCACGGCTTTAGTTTCTGATAGTAGTTTTGCTGTTGAATCCGACGTAAAAGCACTACCAGCAGATAAAACGCTAATAGACGATGTTTATGGAGAATAGTCGTGATAATTAGAGACTCAACCCTATATACGCCGCCTAGCATCTCCAACACAAACAAAATGGATGGCGAAGTGCGCGTTGGAATAATACGCGAAGCAAAATACAACGCACAACAAGACAACTTGTTCTATTTGGTAGAGGTCACACACAAGGGGTTGAGTTATATCTTAAATTGCCGCCAAATGACCAAATTTGGCGACGTATACAATTACGAAGAATGGGGAGCCAGGAACGTAAACATACCAATACAGGGCAAGCCAAAGCCTAGAAACTACTCTAACAGAGTCGGTGAGGTTGTTATAGTTGCACATTTGGGCGGTTCGCCTAACGACGGCATAATACTGGGCAGCATGAAACATCCCGCTAGACAATCTGAGATAAAATCTAATTCAATGCAGTACGTGTCTGAGTTTAACGGTCTTAAAACTTCTATAGATCAAGACGGCGCGTATAAGATAACTTTCAAAGGCACCCCGATAACAGTTCCAGCATTAAAGGGCGCTGTTGCCACCGGTAAAATACCGCAACCCACGTACGATACGACAAAGTCTGGTTCATATTTGACTTTTGAAAAAGATGGATCATTTGAGGTCAGCGATGCCCATCCATTTGTGCAAACCATACGCTTAGATAAATCAAATGGCATTATATCAATTGCGTCTGGCGCAGTAGACATATCGATATCTAAAAAAAATAGCTCTTTTACATTAAATGCTACAGAATCTAAGATTGACAGCAAAAAATCGCTAACAATTTCTACGTTAAGCACCTCAATTGAATCTTTAAAAGAGATTAAGATAAAATCCGCAAAGATAGCAATAGGTTTTGGAAGCGTTGAACTTGTTGATAGTCTAATAAAAATTGTAGACGCAATTGGTACTCTCGTTGTCTCTTCTCCTGTTGGCCCATGTTCGCCAATAAAATCAGCCCCAACGTGGGCGCAACTTGAACAAATTAAGACAAAGCTTTCAACTATTAAAGGTAGCTTATAGTTTTTGATGGTAGCATATAATGGGAGGAAGCGGTGGCAAATCAATTAACAAATCTGGTAAAGAATGTAGCTAAATTCTTTGGCGCCGATGTTGATCCATCATCGTTGGTTCCTAATTCATCAAATCCACAAGGACCCCTGTACGAGCCCATACCAGATAACTGGTACAAATCGCAACCATATGCGTTTAAAGCAAAACGTGACGGTAAAAATTACATATTCTACTTGCCAATAAGCCCTAAAAATCTTAATATTACTACACATTTTGCCACAAATATCATATCGACTCTTTATGGAACAGTCGAAGAGCATTCTGAACAAAGATATTTTGACATAGTTATTAATGGAACAACCGGTTTTGCTCCTCAATATGTAGAAGAACAGCCGCTAGACATTTCTGGCCCACCCAAACCAATGTCCAACAGCGGCCGCAAGAGATATGAAGATTTTACAATCTCTACAGCACTTGGTGGCCTTTTCCCTAAAACTGCAGGAAAAATAGAGCAGGCACTAAATCAAGCAGGAAACGTTGTTAAGGCCGCAAAAGGTTCCAATGGACACGAAGTGGGGGTTTTTAACAATGTCAGTGGCTACGTAGCTTTTCATAATCTTTATAGATTTTTATTGAAGCATAAAAAAAGTGCTTCATCCGGCACTTCCATTAAAAACAATAAGATAAATGAATCCATGGCCCCAGGCACTGGGAAAAACTCTCCGTTGCAGTTTTTAAATTATAAAGACAATAACCAATACTCTTGCGTAGTTCAGAGATTTGTTTTAGAAAGAAACTCTGAAAACCCAATGCTATACAATTATACAATAAATTTAAGAGCTTATGATTTACGACCAATAACTAACGAAAAGTCACCAGAGCTACGCAATCGCTTTAAAGATCTTGGCCTTGATTCAACGTTGTCCGTTGCAGCAACCGCAAAGATAGCTATAAATAGTGGTAAAACTGCGCTTTCGTCTGGTAAGGGTGCAATAAAGACTTTAGGGGCTTAGTATGGGTGCCATTGATACCGCTTATGCTGCGTACTCTGATCTTAATCTATGGATTAAGGTAAAAACTAGCGATAGTTTAAAGTTATCAGATGTGCCGGCATTGTTGCCACTCAGATTAACGTACATAATTGAAAATTGGTCTACGATACGACCTACATTAGTCGATCGCATAGACGCCTCTGACGATCCATCCAGGATGAGAGCTGAGCTGGATTCTTTTGATCGTTTTGTTAATTTTGCTGTCACACAAAAATCATCACTTATTAAAGCAGTAACAAATAAATCTTTATTATCAAAATATTACACCGTAATAGATCAGATGTATATAGATGATATATCTATCTCTCAAGCTGAGAGCAATATTATCGAATCTGAGATTAAAAGAGTAAATTTCTTTAATAAAAACAATTTCTTAAATATGCGTATGCAACTTAATGCCGGACGCGATGCGATAGCCGATATTATTGGTGCCGGTGATGCGACGTATGATCAGATATACAATAGGGCGTCGCTACCTCAGTCACTTACACCATCGATAACTGATTTAGTTTCTGCATTTTTGTTTCAAAACGGCATTTTTACCATCGATGGTATATTGGCAAACGAGACAAATCTTTCGTCCGTCGCGACCATAGATCCTTTTGCCTTTGCTCGAGTTAACGCAGATAATCCAGAGATAAACATCGATTCATACGCCTCTGGATCTTTGGTGAAACTAAATTATGGTGAAACAATACAAGGGTTGGCAAGACGGACCATGGGCGACCCAGATCGATGGGTTGAAATAGTAATCGCAAATGGTCTAAAACCACCGTATATTGATGAAGTTGGGCAAAAATTACAGCTGATATCGAACGGCAGCGACGATCAGATCATAATAGCTGCAACTGATTCTTTTGGCGCACTTAATAAAGAAAAAGTATTTTTAAATCAAATAATTATATTGCAATCAGACACAGAACGATCCCCTGACCAAAGGGTTATTCTAAGCATTCGTGAAGTTCCAGTCTCTGGAGACTTGATACTTCAACTAAACGGTCTCGCTGACCTGTCTAAATACAAAACAATCGACAGCGCATCAATTAGGGTGTTTCAAAAAAACACAATAAATAGTAACTTTTTTGTATTAATACCATCTAATAGCCCTCTTCCACCATCGCTCAACAAGCCGGCGCCTTGGTTTTTGAGATCCAGCAGTCAAGACGAAAAAAATGCTGGGGTCGATCTTTTGATCGGCGACGACGGCGATTTGCAGTTTTCGCCATCAGGTGACTTAAAACTGTCTTACGGTGCAGAAAATGCCATGCAGGCCATACGCATACTGTTAAGTACCTCAGAAGGGACGCTTATAAGACACGGGGATTATGGGATTGTTGATGTAACGGGCAACTTCAACTCGCAACCTGAACAGATAAAATCAGTCATATCTGAAAGTGTTGCTAGGCAAATATTAAGTGATTCTAGGTTTGATAGACTAGACTATTTAACGGTAGAATATCTAAGCAAAGATTCGCACGGCGCATCGGCGTATAAGATAAGCGTTGGCGTAACTTTAGCGGGTGGAAATGGAACCGTAATACCGATATCGTTTGGGATAAATATCCCTAAGTAAGGGTCGAAAATGGCTATAACTCTTCAAAGTTACAACGAAATTCTTGGTAAACTAGTACGTAAGATTATAGCCGATACGCCAGTAAACGATATCAATACTGGTTCAGTTTTGCTGACTCTTTTAGAGGCTGTTGCTGCTCAGGACTTTGAAAACAATGCGTCAATTTTAAGCGTATTAGAAACCTTAAATATTGACGCTCTAAAGAATCTAGACTTGGATGCCCGTGCTGCCGATTACGGATTAACTAGAAGAGCATCTGTTAGGGCTACTGGCTTTATCAAGATTACAGATACCAGCATTACCAAGCGAACAACTACGCTTTATGCTGTAAAACCGGCACCAATAGCGGGTGACAGTAAAGTATATGTTAACGATGCGTCTGGTTGGGCTTCTACAGGTGAACTGTATATCGGTCGCGGTACGCCTCAGTTTGAGGGCCCTATACCGTACACTAGTATTGTGTCCAACGGAAGCTTTTACACGATCAATCTTGGATCTGCACTTCAAAAGGACCATCTGGCGTCCGATATCGTGATCGATCGTCAAAATACATCTGATCGCCTCATATCTGCTGGCACTACCGTCAAGATTCCTCTAAACAACTTAACGCCTGAAATACGATATCAAACGCTAAGAGATGCCGTTCTCCCTGCGGGCGAAGATTCTGTTGAGGGTGTCGCGATTGTTGCAGAGAGCTCTGGCGCACAAGGCAACGCCGGCATAAATACCATCGTTCAGTTTGAAACTCAGCCGTTCGATTCTGCTGCCGTAACAAACACGTCTTCGTTGACCGATGGGCGCGATGTCGAGTCAGATGATGAGCTTCGCGAAAGAATCAAAAACTACGCATCCACATTAGCCCGTGGCACTCGAGCTGCAATACTTGCCGCAATCATTGGAGTATCCGACCCCACCGACGGCAAACAAGTATCTTCTGCTGTTATCACTGAGCCGCCGACCGTTGGCGACCCATCTATCGTCTATATCGACGATGGCAGTGGTTTTCAGCCGTCTTTTGCGGGCCAATCTGTTGATGTTCTTTTAGCGTCTGCAGTTGGAGATGAAGAATTTCTTCAACTATCCAATTTCCCACTTCCTCGTCCACAGGTCGTAAACCAAGTTTCCGGTCCTGTTGAGATGACAGACGGAATGATCCTGCGCGTTGCAGTCGATTCTCTCGAAGAAGAGATTACCTTTTCTTCTAGTAGTTTCTTAAATATTTCAGCGGCTACTCTTCCAGAGATCGTCGTTGCAATCAACGATCAAGCAACAGAGAATGGGTACGCGTTTAGGTGCCGTTTAACAGAAAATTCTACTCGTTTGCTGCTATATCCAACTGCGCACGATGCGGAATACATTCAGATCTCTACGCTCAGAGATTCTGATAATGCATTGCTTTATGCAAATTCTGTACTTAAGTTTCCAACTAATAAATACTCGTATATTACGCTTTATAAAAACAATACTCTTTTAACGGAAAAAGCTTTTTCGGCATTGCTGGAATCAGATCCAACGCCATGGGGAATAACAGCAACTGGAACTCTTATTCTTCAAGTAGATGGTACTCCGCCTCAAACAGGGACTTTCGTCTCCTCTACAGACTTCAACAACAAACCGTTCAGTGCGGTCACCCTTGAAGAATGGGCAAATGCGTTTAATTTAAAATTTGCGGGCATCACAGCATCGGCTACATCTAGTGGCAAGTTGCAAATTAGATCTAATAAGGTTGGCACTTCATCTTCTTTAAGCGTTCTGGGTGGTAGTTATATTGGAAATATGTTTGGAAGTGCAAATACTTCTTCTACGGGAACAGAGTCCCAATTTGCACTTAATCGTCAAACAGGCAATCTTCAACTTAAGATCACTTTAAATCCCGGAGATTCAATAACCGCAGGAACTACGGATGCCAAAGGCAGCGCTATATCTAACAGCACCAGCAATGGCACATATAACTTATCTACAGACTCTTCGGGACGCCCTGCAGAACTTGTAATCGGCGTCGATGGCGCTAATGTTGAACCTAGAACAGATGTGTCGGTTAGTGTCGGTACGACCATAACAATGTCAGCATCATCCGGCCTAATGCGAATCTTGTCTAGTTCAACCAACTCATTCCAGCAGGCTCAAGTTGATGACTTTGTGTACATTGCATATCGCAGTGGATCTTCTTCGTGGGTTTCGTCTGCAAACGCAGGCATGTTTAAGATCGTTGCAAAGGGATCCCACATCTCTGCGCCCACCGACACCTGGATCGATGTCATAAATGCAAATGCAGTTACAGAAGGACCATTCTCTGTCATATCTAGTTCTGATATCCAGGTGTTTTCATCTGATGTATATCCGCAGATTTGGCGCGGTTCTTATCTTCCCACGCCAGCCAGCGCGTCACTTAAAGATGTAGCGGCTTCATTAAACAATGACCTGATGAATGTTAAAGGTTCCATCTTTAAAACTTCGTCAATAAAAACTACCAGCACAACTGAGAACGATGGGTCCGTTGGCACACCTGTTTCAGTTGGAAACATGTCGTTGGTTTTTCCGACCGCTCAAGCAAATCAGTTTGGTAACCAATCTCACGTGGCCTCACGCGTTAGCGACAAAGATCTTTTGTCTTTGTTTAAACGAACAACGCCAACATCTACTAATGTTTGGTTGGACAGATTTAGATATTCGACTGTAAAAGACTCATTAAGCGCAAATGCCACACCAAATCCAGTAGGCTACAGCGAAATATTAGAAGCCTCTGGCACATTCAACCCGTCAGCTGCAGCATACGACGATGTTATTAGTGTCACATCTGGATCAAACAAATCTCATTTTAGATCAGTAAAAGAATTTTTATCTGGCGATCGAGTCGGTACGCAGATTTCTCTACCAAGAACAGAAATGACGTATCTCATCGGCGATCAAGTTGACCTTATGAAGAGTTTAACTCTGTCAGCGGACGATTCGATTGTTTTCATTGTCGATGGTGACGCAGTTAACAACACGATCAACGTGAACATGTGGCGAACTGGCAAGGTTAATAACCAGTATGTACCTTCTTCAACATCATTTTCGGCAGACGATGCCGACAATGAATCTGGTGTAAACTTTGGCACTCTGCAGGTTTGGTCTACAGCTTCTGGTACTGATTTTAGTGATTACGCCGTATGGATGAAAAGTAGAAACTGGTATCGCACAGGTGGCGCACTAGCCGATAATGCAACCATGATCTTAAGGGCAAAAGAATATGGCCCAACTGGAGACAAGCATAGGTTTACTATCGAATATCCGTCTATACCAAACCAACTTGCTGCAGTAAGACACGACAACACTCCCGATTACACGCTAACAACGTATACTTTTGCTTCTGATGCTCAGCGAAGTACTGGAATTGTTGGCGGGACTACATTTAAGGTTGCCTCCATTTCGACCGATAACTGGAGGTACTCCTTTACCCAAACTTATGTAGACCTTTCTTCTGTTGTGGTTGGTGACATTCTATCGATCTTGGGATCATCGGGCGTTTCTGCTGCAAATCGTGGCACCTTCTACATCAATGCTGTTGATTCTGTCAACAGAACGATTGATATATATAATCCCAGTGGCTCAGCAACATCCGTTGGACTTCCAGAAAAAACCAATGCAACTACTGTCGCGGATATTCAGGGAGCATATTTAACTCAAAATATAACAACAACGCCAGAGGGCTCTGGTACGGGCGCAGTAACTGCTGGTGATTATTTTATTTTAAACGACCAGCTCGGTCCTATTGCATTTTGGTACCAAATTGGCGGCTCTCCAGCAGTTACACCGCCCACTGGCGCAACACGAAACGTATGCATACCAACAGTAGTCGTTGGCGATAGCGCAACAAATGTCGCAACTAAAACAGCATTAATACTTAATAGTTATGGCTATTTTAATGCCGTTTCGGCTGGAAACATAATCACCGTCACAAATCAATATGTTGGAAACTTTGCTGTTGGATCTGATGGCACTGGTACAGCAATTACAGGATTTAACTTTTCAATACCTACTGGTGGCGCGGGCGCGGATGCAAACTCTATTGGCGGTAAGTACTTTAAGCTATATGATCAAAGCGGAAGCGTTGCCGTCTGGTATAACACCGGCTCAAGCGCACTTCCTCCACATGGTTGTGATCGAGCAATACAGGTAAGCATATCTCCAGGTTCTTCTGCGAGCGCTGTGGCATCGGCTACTGCTTCATTTGTAGGCGCTGACCCTGCTTTTAATGCATCCGTTTTAGGGTCTGTTGTCACGATAACTGACGCGTCGAATGGCAGCAGGACAAATGCCTCGGATGGGGCAACGCCTTATGCAACTGGATTTACTATATCCGTATCTCAGCAGGGCGTTGACGACGGCGTGGAGGGTATTAACTCGACATCTGCTTGTGCAATTTTTCCGCTTACAAGCAACGACGTTCAAAGCATCTGCGATACGATAAATACAAGTCAAACACTTACTGCTGTTCCGGTGGGCGATCCTGATTTGGCGATATCTAAGGCAACGCGCGAAGACACATACTCATACACTGGAAACTCGAGTGCTCTCGCGTACGGTCACGATCCGCGGCCTTCTTACGGATTAAACGGTTTTGTTAGCCTATACGATGGTCAATCGTTTGTTCAGTCATTCTCAAATGCTAGTCCTCAGTTTGTCTTAAAAAGAGCACTTACTCTTCAGGGAGTGGTGCCAACCATCTACTCTATTAATTCATGCCCAAATGTTGACACCGATGAAGTTGGTGAATATTTCAAATTAATACCAAAAACCATAAAGAATATCAAGCATCATTTTACGCAAAAAGCATTGAGTCAATTACCTATCGTCGCAGATGTGGATATTGCAGATAACTTTAGAAAAATACAAATTAAATCCAAGAAACTCGGCACATCTGGCGGCGTTGAGATTGTTGGTGGTCGCGCTAATATTGGTGAATTTTCAATCGTCGGCGACGCAATTGTGACTCCAGGGCTGGGAAGTACGAACTATTTAGAGATCAAAACCTCAGCATTTCCGGCAACAATAAATAGTAATGATTTAGTAGAAATTTATAACGATCTGCCTGCAAAAAGAAGATCTAGATTAACTGCAAACAGTTCAATAACTGTAAGTTCTGCCGGCGTGGGTGTATTTGATTATCGCTATAATCCGCGCAATACTCGCATTACGCCATTTACTAACTGGACTATCACCGATGTGTCGTCGTCGTACGGTAAGGTTGCAGGATTGGTTTGGAGATGGCAACATACGGATTCCGGTGCCAAACTTACAATTACGGCAAAATCGAACGGCGCTGTTGCAACAATCCCTAACTCATATATTAGTAACGGTACCGCACAGTCTACAAAACTCTACGCATACGAGTACACAAATGGTAGTTCGACAAGCAAGCTAACATTCTCTCTTGCGGTATCAAGCAGTCTTTCTGTGTCACCTGATCAAGGTAGCTATTTTTACTTTGTATCTCAGGATGGCACTAAATATGCTGTATGGTTCAATATCAACGGAAATGGAACTCTTCCAACTAGCGCGCAGTTTATTGCAGCAGACTATAAAATTAAAGTGGACGTTTTAAGTACTGATACTTTAAACGATATTACTTCTGCACTCTATGGTGCGCTAATAAACCCATTAGATTCAAATGCAGTTGCGTTCTTAACAGATTTCGATATCTCTGCCGTCGCCGGAACAACACTTGGTGAGGTGCAGGAAGGAGATCTATTAAATGCTTATGGAACGCTTACTGCGGGTTGGAGCAGCGCAAATAAATCTTATGCAGCAGGAGAGTCTGAGGTTTCTGGGTTTCCGATTGTTGCCGTAAATACTTCTTTAAAATACATCGATGTGCTAAATCCAACCGGCGCAACAATGACATCACCGAACTTTTCTGGTCTATCAGGAACCATTTCAATTAGCCCTACACCGTTTATTAGGTTTCGCTTAAAACATCAAGCACTATCAACACGTTACAGAATTGAAAAACTGGGTGCGCTAGATTTATTTAGAATAGTTAAAGTTTCTGGATCTAGTCCATATTTTGCCGACTGCGGTGTTGCTGTTGATGATTTTGTAGTTTTGAGCGGGTCGTCTTTTCAGTCGGCAAATCAAGGTCGATTTAGGGTACTAGCCGTTGATAACGATTCAATTGTTATTCAAAATACAAGTGGCGTAGAAGAATTAAATACATATCTGCCGCTTTCTAATGCTGACACGGCGGCAATCTGGACGTCAGGATCTACCTCTATTACCGGATCTGCTGGAACATTCGCAAATGTATCTGTAGGAGACTGGATTAAAAAGAATGAGGATTCTCAAGATAAGTTTGCGCAAGTAACATCTCTTTCTCCTGCAACACCCTCACTAGCGACAAGCGTAACCTTGGGCCAAGTATATCGCGGAACTACGGCAACGGCAACCGGTATTGTTACAAATTTTGAAACTGATGTTGGCCAAGGTTCTATGCTCATGGATACAGATGATCTTCAAGTATTTGAGGGCGATTCTGTTGTGGTTGGAGATTCGTTGATCGTCGATACATATACCAATTATAATTGGTTTAATCAAGTAAACACTGGCGTACGAACTGTAGTTGGTTGGGGTAGTTCTGCTGGAGCCGATACGGCATATCTCTCACCGTACGTACGCGTCAACAACAGTAACGGTGTGGCAGAAAGTAACAGACTTGTAGGTCTAAAATTAGATGCATTCTATGTATTAGAAGGCGAAGATTTTAAATATAAGACCGTAAGACAGATCGATCATGCTGCAATAAATCAAGGTAATTTTACGCAACGCATACTTTATGCCACCCCATCCGACAGATCATTTAAGATGTCGGATGTTTACGAATCTAAGATTAGATCTCTTGGAAAGATGGGTTTTCCTCTCGGTTCAACGACAGGCGTTGACGGGTATTTGTACTACACGGGCCTAATGAGAACTGTGCAAAGAATAATTGACGGCTATGAACCAGATGCTGCAGCATACCCTGGTCAAAGGGCTGTTGGTTCTGCTATCGAAGTTCTTCCTCCGCTCATTCAACAAATTGCCCTATCTCTTAAGATCACAACTAAAGACGGCGTGAACCTAACCGACCTAACAAATGAGATCAAGTCAACAATAATCAACTATGTCAGCTCGCTCGGTGTTGGGGACGATATGATCCTCTCTGAAGTTATCGCGAGAGTAAAAGCTATTATCGGGATCGATGCTGTTACGTTTACGACCCCAAGCCCAAGTCAAGAAAGGATCGCCGTAGCCGACGACGAAAAGGCCTTCATAACGCCAGATCTAATCAGCTTAGCGTAAGATAAAAGATGGCCAACAACAAGACATCCGCAGACAGCATACACGATGCATTCAATGCATACTTTAATACGCGCGTCAATCCAAATTGGCGCGCGCTAATTGAAAGCATCGGCGAGTCAGACGACGATATAGCTAATCTTATTGAAGAAGTACGAAAGCAATTCTTCATATCTACGGCCAGTAGGCCATATATTGATCGTCTAGCTGCCAACTACAAGGTGTCTAGGCCTAAAGTTGTTGGAATGGATGACACGACATTAAGGCGCTACGTTCCAATACTCGCATATCAGCCAAAGCAAGTAAAGGCTGTAATTGATCAATTATTGGACATTTTCTTTTTTAAAGAGTCAACGACTGCATTAGTTGAATCTTCTCAGTTCGAACCTTTCTTTTTAAAAGACGGATGGGAATTAGAATACGCCGTAGATGCAATTAACTTTGAACGCATACTTTTTAAAGCAGAGGATTTTACGGACATCTCTATTGCAACCGCAGATGAGATAGCTTCTGCCATAAATCGTCAAGCAAAATATAGTTTTGCTACGGCATTTGAAAACAGAATCACTAAACGCAAGTTCGTTAAAATATTTACAAAAACTATTGGCGCCAAAGGGTCCATAGAGATTACTGGCGGACGCATCGATGTATCGCTTCAATTTCACGGCATAATCCCAGATGCCGGATCTGGCGAAACAACGCAGTGGCTTATAACAAAGATTGGTGACACGACTCGCTTCAAGTATATCGGTGGATCTCCAATTGCGTTGGATCAGGCGAGAGTTGGTGACAATGTCATCATAGATATGCCCGGCAACTCTGGCACCTTTAATATAATAAACATCAATCTAACTGAAAATTACTTTGAATTTAATAATCTTTTTTCTACACCCGGTACGTTTGATCACGGGCTTAATCCGAACTATTTTGTTAGGTTTGTGCGTCCAGAAAGATCTGTGATCTACACTAGAAACAACCGATCGGTGGTTTGGGAAGTTTCGCCTGGTGAGATTATAATCGAGATGCCCGCAACACCGCCCGTAGTGAGGCGCGAACTTAAGGGATCTGCGCACCTTAACGGCATGATTTCTAGCGTAGTAGATGTACCGTCTAAAACATCTCTTATGATAGAAAATGGCGGGGATTGGCCAAATAGTGGACAGTTTGTCCTTGAAAAACTAGAACAAATAAAGAACAGAATCGTCACCCTAACCCAGGATACGTACCATTCACAAGACATAAGCGGCAGTTTTGATGCGTACAATCAAAAATATTCGTATGTGTCTAAAACATTAGATATTTCTGGAAGTTATGTTCTTAATGGAATTAATCCCGAGCTTCCAGATTTAGCTAGTGTTATCGAGCTAACCATAGCAACAATATCCTGTGACGGTAATGGCGTAGTTTCTGTACAGACCAATGAAAAACATGGCCTTAAAGCCAGCCAGTCGGTAAGAATATATGACGTTACCGGCGGAAACTTCAACGGTGTATTTGAGGTCGATCAGATCGTAAACGAGTATGTGTTTGAGTTTCAAACAAACAACAGTGTGTCGTTGGGAATTGGTGGTGGAGTTAGGATTGAAAAAGTTGGTTTAGCTGAATCTAATTCGAAAGCTTATTTGACCACTGCACTTGTCAATACCGGCGTAACTGGGCCTTATATGTACGATACTAAAGCCCCATTTGTCGTTTCATCTTATGTCGGCAAAATAACCACAGACATTAAGGCAGGAAATGTTGTATTTAGTCTGAACATTGAGACACCAAACAACATACCCGACGAGCAAGGATTCCTGATCTTTGACTATGGTTTAAATACCCAAGAAGGGCCAGTTAGATACCTGTATAAAGCAGCCGAAGGAACTCTTGCACTAGATCCAGCTTATATATTTCAATACGACCATTCCTCAGGGGCATCGATAACAGCAATCAGGAGAAAAGGCGCTCATGTTATGAGTGGTCTTGGTAAAGAATACGCCTTTTACATATCTGATCCGTCAGCAGCAAGGGTAATTCTTCAAAACCTGATAGGGGATGTTAAGAGTGCAGGTGTTTTTCTTAGATATATGGTTAGATATCCCAAACTCTACTACTCTGCATTTGATGTTTACTCAGAAACCCCAGATAACCCGTTAGACTGATTATAGGTACTGTATAATGCTATATGTTACCAAGGTTTCACGGCATCTTTTTGATCTTGGATAGCGTAAAGCATTAATATCAGAGGATTATATGGCGGTTTTAGGACGTCTCTTAATCGGTTCACAGCAGCGGATAGATCTGCCTGACTTTCTATCTTTGCAGTCTTATGTTGCTTCTGACTTCAAGGAGCTGATTAGAAGCTTCGTAGGAGATAGGGCCCTAATCCTCAAAGGCTTCGAGATCATCGACGCTCCACAGGCTATTGGTACTTCCAGTGTATCAATTAAGGTCTCAGATTCTGTTCTTTATAGCCCGACATCTTCTGCTGGTAGTTTCTTTTTTGGTCTTCCAGAAGGCGATGAGCTTTCTGCACCTCTAGTACCAGAACTTAGAACAAACGCAACAAACTATGTCTATATCACGCTCAGCACCACTGGAACGGCACAAGATACGCGTGCGTTCTGGGATGTCGATCTAAATGGTGGTCAAGGCGGTGAGTTTAACCAAGACATTAACACAGAAGGTGTCTTAATTGCTCAGGTTGGTGTTTCGACCTCTGGTTTTCCAGATGGAACCATTCCAATTGCCGCAATTGAATATGATAGCACCTCAATCACAAACATTACGGATTCTAGAAACATGATGTTTCGCTTGGGAAGCGGCGGCGTTTCGCCCAACCCAAATGCAACATTTCAATTTCCGCCATTGCCAAGCTCTGAGTATGCGCGAAATGAACCCCCATCAACCATCCAAAACTCAGCTTCTCCCAGCCCATTCTTTGGCGGCGATAAAAACATCCAGACGTTAAAGGACTGGATGGACGCAGTAATGACCAAGTTGCTGGAGCTCTCTGGTACCACCTACTGGTATGAGACAACTCAAGCGCTTAACTTGGTTAACATCTTTGATGACGCTCTTGGATCTAGCTTAAAATCCAAAGGTCGTTGGACGCATAGCGAAACAACACCTGGCTTGGTGACGTGGTCTGAGGACATCGTCTACCGCAAGATGAACGACAATAGGGACATCATTGTTCGTAGTAATCCGACTACAGGCGTCCAGCTCGGCAACGAGCAAGTTATGTGGATTCAGATGCTGCGCAATGAGTCTATCAACCCGTTAGATACGCCTGTTCAGTTCAGCAACGGCGTGACATATGTCAATGGTGCACCTGGCGACTTCTCCAATTTAAGTTTAGGTGACTGGGTAAAGCGTCGCGGCGACAACGAAAACCTTTATGTTCGCGTCGTTGGCTTTAAGACCGGTACGTCTGGCGGTGGATCTGATACTACTTCACCAAGTTTAGCAGCATCTATCATCCTTGAGAACGCGTACGCAGGATCTACGGCTTTAGATACTGCTGTATACACCAAGGGTGTATACGAAAATTCCGACGTCAAGACTAGCGATAGAGATGACACCGATTCGTATTCTGCTGGCGGGGATTTTTATTGGCTCGCAAACCGTTCAGATACCATCATGGACATCGGATCTATCGCCGCTACGTATCTTACGGATGTCGATGTTTCTGATTCAGACGGCAAAAGAGCAAAACTAAACTTCTCTTCTGCACACGGTCTCGCAGACGGCGACAGGATCGTTCTGGCTAATGCTGGGGCGTATAACGGAACCTATCAAGTTGAAGTTGAAAGTACCACTGTTGTAAATATTGAGACTACCGCAACCACAAACCCATCAAACATTACTGTTTCTTGGGCGATAGTGACGACGCAGGCTCGTGATGTTGGAAGTCAAGGCTTTGAGATCGAGTCCGCAAGTCATGGATTTACTTCTAATCAAACTGTTATTATTGCAGATACTGCAACGGCATACGACACTTACAATGGCGGTAAATATTTAATCAACGTTAGAAGCAATTCTACGTTTCAAGTACCCTTTGATTCAAATGTCAACGTTGGTGCCGTCGGTGCGGCAACTGGTGCAAAGGTAATTCTTAAGACAGAATTAGGCGCCATTGAGGTCATCCAAGGCGAATCGATCGATATTAATAAACCGGATGCCGTCAATATCATGCAGTTTGTCGGCATGGAATCTCTCTCGCAAAATACGCCAAATTACTTCTTACCACAGAACTACAATGCATTAGCTGGTTTTGCAAACTACAATGCCGATGCCACTGATAATCTAACACAACGTGCGGCAAAACTTACGGCCATGATGGCCGATAGAGTTCAAGACCGCGACACACAAATTGCTGGACGCGTAACCGTACGAAACGAAACGTCCGGTTCTACGCAGCTTATTACTTTTACTGGCAATCTCCAATTAATTATCCCTGGCACAGGTCGCCATGATATTGCGCCACCCGGTGGCAGTTTCTATCTTGGTGCATATAAAGCACTAACAGTAACTTTTAATAGAAACGTATCGTATCAATCAATAACTGCACAAGTCGAATCTTTTGACGAATCTTTTCAGTTAAGCGAAAACAAGATTATATTGTTGTATCGTTTTGCTGAAACAGACGTGTACACCTGGGACGGTTCGGCAATATCGAACTCTAGCTCATGGACCAGCAACGACTACGATACGGGTCAAAATAAAAATATCGTGGTCCACGACGAAGCTGGTGTAAAGTATACTAGCTCCGGGTATCTTTACTATGGTAGCGCTGGGTATGTTCGAATTGTTATCCCCGGCACTAACATAAACAACAATGTCGACACAGGCGCAATTAATGCGTTGTATCCTACGGGTTTTGCGGTAGGTAATGATTATTCCGTATGGGTGCGAGTTAACAGAACGGCAAGCAAAACCTTTAACACAGTTGCAACAAGCGCGTCCTACCAAGATAGCAATGTTGCCGGCGCATTATATGTAACTTCTAATGCAGATGTACCCACTGATCAAGATACAATTGTTCTGTATACTGTTAAAAGTAATACGCTAATTAAACTTCACCACGATACACTTTATCAAATTGGCAACATCTATGAAGAAGATAAAATCGGCGTATCCGGCTCTCCTAGCAATACCAATCAATTTTTAGCACCGATTTCGTCTGGTGCTGTTATATATCTCCCATATGACAGTAGAAATTACAACTCTATACGCAACTATATAGTTGGCTCAGGTCAACTTGAAGTTTTTTTAAATGGCCAAAAATTAAGAAAAGGCGAAGATTACAACGAATACGGAACCTTAAACACACTTTCAACTCAAATACAAACACTTCAAACTTTAGTAGTTGGCGATGTGTTGAGTTTTAGAATTGGAAGTGTTGGCGGCGTATATACTGCACCATCGGATCCGTCTACTATAACATTACAACAAGCATACGATCACGATCCACAAATACTATTAGGTAGTCAGGCACCCGTTAAAATTAAAGCTTCTGGTCAGGACTACAAACCCTTAACATCGCCTAATAACGTTGCACTTTCAATTGCCGGCGATTTAGCTGTATCGGGCGTAATTGACCCTACCGGCATCGTTTTCACCCCTCAGGCAGCCAGTCCACTGGGTGTTGGGGAAAGCGGAATTTGGATCGATACAGGTGGAAATTTAAATCAAGTTAGAGCGGGCGGCTCGCCTGCCAGTGTAGATATCACAACATCAATCATTAATGCTACAAGCGCCTTAGCGAATCCTTCAACATTTTTAACAGCAGGTAGCGGTATTGATATTAGCGCCGCAACTATATCGGCAAAATTAGATGCAGCAGGTGCAATTACCTCTACTGTTAATGGTTTAAAAGTAGCAGTTGATAACTCTACAATTCAAATTCAAAGCAACCAGCTTGCTGTTGTTGGCGTTCCAAGAACTACCTCTAGTTTTACAAATAATACTGGTTCGCCAATTGCAGCCGGGGCTGTGGTGGCTGCAGACTCAGCATCCGGAACGATAAAATTAGCATCTGCAAATAATTTAAGCAACGCTATTAAAACAATTGGCGTCACGCTAACGACTATTCCAAATGGTGGCTCTGGTCTTGTTTGTACGGGCGGTGCTGTTACTATAGCAACTACGGGTTTTTCATCTGGAGTTATAGTTTACTTAAGTAGTACTACTCCAGGTCAGGCGACGGACGTAAAACCAACCACCTATGGAGCGCCAATATTTGCCATTGGAACAAGTATTGGATCTAATTTAGTTATCGTTCAACCTAAATTAATTTCAATAGTTGCAAATACTTATCGTGAAATTTATGTACAAACCGGAGCTTTATTAAGCGGCAATTCCATAACCCTTCCCGTCGACTCTAGAGACTCTGGTGCCATTAGATATTATGTAGTTGGACAAGGCATGTTAAATGTATATTTAAATGGTCAATTACTTGAAATTAATAATGATTATTTAGAAAATGGTAGCATAGGGGCAGATTCCAATACTATTACTATAAATCAAGATTTAGTAGATGGAGATCGTCTGCAGTTTGTAATAAGTTCTAATCAAGCTTTAGCAAGAGCTGTGTCATCTATATAGTGATAATCTAACTATTAATATAGTATAATTTTAGTGAAAGCCAGTCCTCGGGGAGCAAACGAGATGCGGCTGTCACTTCGTTTATCTATGCTCCCTAAAGATATATCTATAGGGAGAAGTAATAAATGCCCACTAATTTAGACAATCGTCAGTCGCGTCAAAGATCTGTTTTAGATCAACTAAGCAACAGCACAGATCTAAAATTAGATACGATTTTGAATCTTGTCAATGACGAACTGACAATGCCCCTGCGACTAAGAGCAGATAGCAGTCCTAGTCTAAGACTTAATATTGGTGCAATACAAATACAAACAATTGATGGCGCCACTGGAACTGGACGCAAGCGCACGATTCAACCTATTAACAACCTATTGCCATCGTTTACTCCAGGGTTTATCACGTTTCCATCTACCAGTGGTGGCAGCATTACGGCAAGTGGTTTTTCCCTTCAAAGCGCTTACACATTAACGGTAAGTGCTGGAAACTATATTAAGGTTCTTGTTGCTCTAAATGGACAAGGACAAGTTGTCCTCACGTTTGGCGCTCAAGGTGTATCTGAATCTGCTGCAACACTTCCACCTGCGCTTAGTGGCACATTAGCGCTTGGATATGTGGTTTTGAACAATGTGGCTGGTGTTATTCAAAATGTTTCTGATTCTAATATTTATCAATTTATGGGCGGCGGCGGTGGTGGTGGAAGTGGTGCTTCTTCTAAACAAGTTACTCAAAACTCTCATGGTTTTACCGTTGGACAAGTTGTTTATTTAAATGGATCTACTTATGCACTAGCAAGAGCAGATTTAGCAAGTACCGCTGAAGCAGTCGGTGTGGTAAGTAATGTAATTACTTCAAATATATTTGAAGTCACAGAATTAGGTTATATTACTGGTCTTAGCGGCTTAATTCCGGGTGAAGTTTATTTCTTGTCTGACTCTGTTGCTGGCGGTCTGACAGTAAATGAACCAACTATTGTGGGTAGTGTTTCTAAGCCAATGCTGATTGCAGATTCAGCAACAAGCGGTTATGTTCTTAACTATCGTGGTGTTGTGGTTGGCGGAGCAAATGCTAGAACTCAAATAAGTCTACCAAACAATGCAACGACAAATGTTCAATTAGTAGCGCCCGCATATGATGCCGGTGAACTTACCGGATGGGCGTACATCGACGGAACAACCGACACACGATTTTATGTTAGAATTCTTTTTTCAAAAAACGGCGCAGGAACAGATTACAACGTATCGTATCAAACCTCTGGCGACACACCGCCAGCTGGTTTTTTAGTAAGTTATGCAGGCAACTATATAAGAATGACACTTCCAAATATTACTGGTTATGTGTCTGCTTATTTTAATTATGCACTAAATGCACCGGCAATAGGAACTACTTTTCCGCTTAGCGTAGATGGTGCAAACGTTACTGCAGCATCTGCAATTGCGCAGGGGGCTGTAACAACAGGTGCACAGACTTTTGCAGGAAAAAAGACCTTTGACGGCGGCGCTTTAATTAAGGGTGATACAAGCGGTGCAGCGATTGCCGCTGGATACGTTGGAGAGCAACTAATTGCTCTTGGATCGGAATTGACCACAAGTACAACTGGCGGTGTGACTTTAACACTCGCCACATTGCCAATTACAAGCGCAGGGGTTTGGAAAGTTGAGTTTTACGTTTGGAACATCGAAGCCGCTGGCGTAAATGCTGGCGCGATATTCATGGCAAACGCAAAATATAACGACAACACATTTACACCAACAATTGCAACAAACGGAGACAATTCCGGTGTAGTTGCATTTGTGACTCAGGGTGCCGCAATTCGCGGCGGATCATACAGTTCAATACCGGGTTTTGTCGTTGCCACAGATGGAACGAAATCAGTATTTTTGAGACAAAACATAACCCTCTCTTCTGGGACAGCCGCAGCTAGGGGCAAAATTGTAGCAACTCGCATTGTCTAATTTTTACATTAATTTACTCAAATAAAAGGACTAAATGTGGCTAACGTAAATTACTTAGGATCGTACGGGGATGGAATCAACTCCTCATTGATGTTTAGGAATAAACTTATCAATGGCGGGTTTGATATTTGGCAAAGAGGGACGAGTCAAACTAGTGATGGATATGGCAGTGATGATCGGTGGTTAAATAGCCATTCTGGTAGCACTAAAACTGCGTCTAGGCAAACATTTACGCTAGGACAAACGGATGTTCCCGCAAGTCCAAAATATTGGTCTAGAACCGTTGTAACAAGCGCTGCTGGATCTGCTAACTATTGTCACAAACGACAAGCCGTGGAAAGTGTACTTAGTTTTGCCGGTCAAACGGTAACGCTTTCGTTTTGGGCCAAGGCTGACGCTTCAAAAAATATCGCGATTGAGTTCAAGCAATCGTTCGGCACTGGAGGATCACCGAGTGCAGATGTGAACGGAGCTAGTGTTACGACGGTCGCTCTTACATCGACGTGGGCTAGATACACAGTGACAGCAAATATCCCAAGCATTTCTGGAAAAATTCTTGGCACCGATGGCAATGACAATTTGCAAATAGTTTTTTGGTTTGATGCTGGTTCATCTTTTAACTCCCGCACAAACTCCCTAGGCCAACAATCCGGCACATTTGACATTGCCAATGTGCAGTTAGAATCTGGTACAGTAGCAACACCTTTTGAGCAAAGACCAATTGGTTTAGAGTTAAATCTTTGTCAGCGTTTTTATCAAGTACATAGTGCTGGATCAAATAGTATTTTCAATTCAACGTTTCAAAGTTCAACCTCAGTCGAGACACAATGGATTGGATTTATTGTGCCTATGAGGGATTTCAACACCGTGACGCTAGAACAAACCATTACATCTGGAATTAGTGCTCAATCATTTAACGGAACAATAATTGGTACTGCAACCAGTTTGCAACTTGGTGCGACATCAAAGGGTGAAAGTGCTTTTAGATTATATTTAATTGGAACCGGCTATGGAACTGAAGCCAAATTTGTATTCATAGGAACTAATAAAGTTAGACTAACGAACGAATTATAAAATGATTTAAAAGTTAGTTTTAGTAAGCGATTAAGGGTTTTAAAATGTCTAATTCATCAGTTTCAGTATCTCAAAACTTTTCTCAAATAATGTTTGCTAATCAAAGTCAAACATTCGCAGGAATTAAAACCTTTGATGAAGTTCTAATTAACAACGCAATGCCAGCCCTAACTGGTACCCAAGATGTAAACCAGTGGCTAAAATCTTTAAGACAGCTACACATTAAAAACGCAAACACCTATACCAGAGTAGTACAGTATGCACATGGCGTGACAGCGGTTGATTATGCCTACACTGGCGGCGTCTACTCACCCACGCAGAATCGGATTTATTTGGCCCCCGATGGTCAAGCCAACCAAACTAACTGGCACTATATTGACTGCAACACCGGTAGCGTAGTGGCTTATGCCCATGGCGTGACAGCTGTTTCAGGAGCCTACACTGGCGGCGTCTACTCACCCACGCAGAATCGGATTTATCTGGTACCTAGTGGTCAATCAAACCAGACCAACTGGCACTATATTGACTGCAATACCGGTAGCGTAGTAGCTTATGCACATGGCGTGACAGCGGTTCTAAGCGCCTACACTGGCGGCGTCTACTCACCCACGCAGAATCGGATTTATTTGGTTCCATATAGTCAAGCCAACCAGACCAACTGGCACTATATTGACTGTGCCACCGGTAGCGTAGTGGCTTATGCCCATGGCGTGACAGCTGTTTCAGGAGCCTACACTGGCGGCGTCTACTCACCCACGCAGAATCGGATTTATTTGGTTCCATATAACCAATCAAACCAAACTAACTGGCATTACATTGACTGTAATACCGGTAGCGTAGTGGCTTATGCGAATGGCGTGACGGGAGGTCTTCATTGGGGCGGCGTCTACTCACCCACGCAGAATCGGATTTATTTTATTACAGCGGGTAATCAAACTAACTGGTACTATATTGACTGCAACACCGGCAACGTGGTGGCTTATGCGCACGGTGTAACGTCGGTTTTTCTATTTTATTTGGGCGGCGTCTACTCACCCACCCAAAATCGGATTTATTTGGTTCCATATAATCAATCTACTGTTGCCAACTGGCATTACATTGACTGCAACACCGGCAACGTGGTGGCTTATGCACATGGGGTGACCGCAGTTGCAGGAGCATACAGGGGCGGCGTCTACTCGCCCACGCAAAACAGGATTTATTTTGTTCCATATCGTCAGGGTAACCAAACCAACTGGCACTATATACAATTTGCTGGAGATAATTCTGGCATTATTCCGTATATGTTTGGATCAACTATATTAAGTTCTACACTTTAAACTTATTAAGGTTTTATATGAGTAGCTCATCTGTAACATTTCAAAATAAATATATTGTTCCTGCTTCCCCTACCCAAGATGGTGCAATAAGCACTTCTGCTCAAACATTCACAGGAATTAAAACCTTTGATGAAGTTCTAATTAACAACGCAATGCCAGCCCTAACTGGTACCCAAGATGTAAACCAGTGGCTGAAGTCATTGAAACAACTACATATTAAAAATACAAACACTTACACCAGAACAGTACAGTTTGCACATGGCGTAACGGCAGTTCAATATGCCTACATTGGAGGCGTCTACTCGCCCACGCAGAATCGGATTTATCTGGTACCTAGTGGTCAATCAAACCAGACCAACTGGCACTATATTGACTGCAATACCGGTAGCGTAGTAGCTTATGCGGCCGCCCTGAATACGATTGCGTATAGCTACATTGGCGGCGTTTACTCACCCACGCAGAATCGGATTTATTTTGTTCCAGACAACCAAACCACCTCAGGCGTTTGGCACTATATTGACTGTAATACCGGTAGCGCAGCGGGTTATGCACATGGGGTGACCGCAGTTGCAGGAGCATACAGGGGCGGCGTCTACTCGCCCACGCAAAACAGGATTTATTTTGTTCCATATCGTCAGGGTAACCAAACCAACTGGCACTATATTGACTGCAATACTGGTAGCGTAGTGGCTTATGCACATGGCGCAACGGCGGTTGATTATGCCTACGCCGGCGGCGTCTACTCACCCACGCAAAACAGGATTTATTTTGTTCCTAGTGGCCAAACCAACCAAACTAACTGGCACTATATCGATTGTTCTACCGGTAGCGTAGTGGCTTATGCCCATGGCGTGACAGCACTACTGTATGCCTACGCCGCCGGCGTCTACTCGCCCACGCAGAATAGGATTTATTTTGTTCCAAATCGTCAGGGTAACCAAACCAACTGGCACTATATTGACTGCAATACTGGTAGCGTAGTGGCTTATGCACATGGTGTAATAGCAGTTGAGTACGCCTACTTTGGCAGCGTCTACTCACCTACGCAAAACAGGATTTATTTAATTCCATATGGCCAAGGCAATCAAGCCAACTGGCATTACATTGACTGCAACACCGGCAGCGTAGTGGCTTATGCCCATGGTGTAACAGCAGCTGCAAATACTTATTGGGGAGGCGTCTACTCACCCACGCAAAATAGAATTTATCCTATTCCATACAGTCAATCAAACCAAACCAACTGGCATTATTTACAACCTACCTGCGACGCCTCTGGTGTTATTCCGTATATGTTTGGGTCAAGTATCTTAAGTTCTACACTTTAAATTTATTAAGGTTTTATATGAGTAGCTCATCTGTAACATTACCAACAAGTGTCTGCGTGCCCTTGGCATCCTCTACCCAAGATGGTGTAGTTAGCACTACTGTTCAAGCGTTTTCAGGAACTAAGACCTTTGATGGCGGATATTTAATCAACAACGCAATGCCCGCCCTAACCGGTACCCAAGACGTAAACCAGTGGCTGAAGTCACTGAAACAGCTACATATTAAAAATACAAATACCTACACCGGAGCAGTACAATTTGCACATGGCGTGACGGCGGTTTCGGGTGCCTACTTTGGCGGCGTCTATTCACCCACGCAGAACAGAATTTATTTAGTTCCAAACCAACAAGCCACCTCAGCTAATTGGCACTATATTGATTGCAACACCGGTAGCGTAGTAGCTTATGCACATGGTGTGACGGCGGTTTCAGGAGCATACAGAGGCGGCGTCTACTCGCCCACGCAAAATAGGATTTATTTTGTTCCATATGGTCAGGGTAACCAAACCAACTGGCATTACATTGACTGCAATACCGGTAGCGTAGTAGCTTATGCACACGGTGTGACGGCGGTTGCAAGCGCTTACACTGGCGGCGTCTACTCACCCACCCAGAACAGGATTTATTTAGTTCCTGACAGCCAAGCCAACCAAACCAACTGGCATTACATTGACTGCAATACCGGTAGCGTAGTTGCTTACGCACACGGTGTGACCGCAGTTATAAGTGCTTATTGGTGCGGTGTATACTCGCCTACGCAGAACAGGATTTATTTTGCTCCCAATAGTCAAGCTAACCAAACCAACTGGCACTATATTGATTGCGCTACCGGTAGCGTAGTTGCTTACGCACATGGAGTAACGGCAGTTTCGGCTGCCTACTTTGGCGGCGTCTACTCGCCCACGCAAAACAGGATTTATTTTGCTCCCAATAGTCAAGCCAACCAAACTAACTGGCACTATATTGACTGCAACACCGGTAGCGTAGTAGCTTATGCACATGGCGTGACAGCTGTTTCAGGAGCCTACTATGGTGGCGTCTATCTGTCTACACAGAATAGAATTTATTTGGTTCCAAGTTTTCAAGCTAATCAGACCAACTGGCATTACATTGACTGCAATACCGGTAGCGTGGTAGCTTATACCAACGGCGTGACAACGACTATAAATAGTTGTTATGCCGGCGGTGTTTATTCTCCTATGCAGAATAGGATTTATTTTGCTCCTAATACACAAGCCAACCAAACCAACTGGCACTATATGCAACCTATGAGCGATAGTACCGGCATTAACCCACACATGTTTGGTTCTACTATCTTAAGTTCTACATTTTAGATTTATTCAAAAAATATTGACGTTAAATCTATTAACTCTTTATCGTTGAGTTTATTTCTTGTACGATAATCGTTTCCCCAACTTACGCTTACGCCCTCTAAGCGCATATTTTCGATATCGTCGCCAAACCAAACCAATTCAATTTCTACATCTGGATCAATTCTTCGAATTGAAGCTAAAAGTCTTTGAGATTCAGCTTCAATTAGCCAATATTTTTCTACGACTGAGGTTGCCGTCCGTAACTGTTCATTAAATTCACCTAAAAATTTTATAACAATTTCTCGCGCTGTAAGACCGACCTTCTCTTCCTTCATCTTTTTGGCCCGCGAGACTCTTCTGCGGATCATCGCCTGAACTAGCTCGCGTTGTGAACTCATTCTCATCGCCTAATCAAGAGGTTGTTTTTCTTCTTCTGTAAGATCAGAAGGTTTTACATCTCTTGCGTATCCTAAACGGCGAATCAAAGCATCAGCAATAGCTACACACTCTTCTGCTAAAGAATCCGGATTTTTATATCCCTGATTAAGCATAATTAGTCCAGATAAAGCTTGGCCGGCAAACCGAACGCGCATCTCTTCGCGGATCTTTGCTCTCTTCTGTCTTCCGTCTTCTTGTGCTTTTAGATAACTGCTGCTCATATCTTCTCCTATCTGATAATACTCATAGGTGGATCATTGAAGCTTCGCCACAAGCTCGGCGAACCTATTACTCGAAGCCTATATGTTACTTTTTTAAATCGACGACACAAAAGATATTTTTGTATCTTTTCATCTGTGTTGTGTGTTTCATCGTGTTTCATGGTAACGTCTTGAAACTTTTAACTTATTCAACAAATTACGCAGTATTATGATCCATACCAAACGCTCAACTTCAACAGTAAGACTATCTAACTCATCGTTCATGCTGGAATTAAAAACCATCAATGGGTTCCTAGCTTCATCAACGTCAGACCAGCCAAAACCAAACCGCACCCAATACCAGATATTAAGTTAAATCGTACACCAAAGAACACTATCGGAACCAATATGAACGAAACAGTTATCATTGAATCCCAGAGCATACCGTAGTAAACTAGAACAGCCGGCTGATGTATCGATCTTGCCATCATGATCCATAGAAAGTTGCCGGCAACAGCCATCCCAATCCCAAGTGGGATCAAATACGAAGACATCTTCATGCTTGGAGAAAAAGTTAACCAAGCATAAAACGTATATATTAAAGTACCAATTGCCAACATCAACGTCGGGTTCATCGCACGCTCTTTAAACAGGTCATTGAGTTGCTATCGCTGTCACGATAGACGTAGCAAACTACATTCTTTTCTTTATCCTCAAAGCGTTGAATGCCGTAATCTGCAACCTGCTTGGTCAGCATTGTGTAATCACGCGTAGAGCATCCACCAAGAGTACCTAAAAATACTGTAATTGCAGCCAATGTCAAGATTATTGCTAAAATCTTCATCGTTCATGCCTTTTCTAAAAGATGTTGGGGAATCTTAATAGATCTGCGTGTATATGTTTTACTATCGTTTGATTTGCAAATCATCTCAACTTGATAGTAGAGAGTTCCCTTTTCCCAGCCCATCAGTTCAAGAACTCTACCATTTTTTAGACAACTATTCTCGTAGAACGAAAGTTTTTCCTCGAACAGGATATTCACTCTTTCGTTCTGCTTAAACCTTACTTCGTCGTCTAGGAACGAGTCTTCGGCGCACTGGTTCTTTACAATAGTCATGCATCCAGATAGCAGTACTATCAAAAACAAAATGTACTTCATTGCTCTTCTTCCTTGTCCATCTTTGACGTTAGGTCGTTGAGGGCATCTATTTGTGCCTGATCTTTTATCTCCTGAAGCTCGCCCTTTGAGACGTAGGTAAACTTGCCGTTTTCGTACTTGCAGGAAATAGATACTTCGGCTTTAGAGAAGCGGCCTTTTGCGATATAGAACGTAGATACCGGAATCCCCTTAATCTTGATGATCTCGATGGCTGCTGCGGCTGCCTCATAAAATCCGCGGCTCCACTTAATACGACTTTCAAAGTTTCTTTCAGTTTCATCTGATGAAAGCGGAACTAACTGGGTCATGACGATCACGGGAACCTTTGCGTGCTGTGCATAATCCGTTGCTATGTCTTTGAACCTATAAAGAGCGTCAACCCTTTCAATGCTCGGTACAACCGTTGATTTGTTAATCCGTTGAAGGAAGTCTACAATTACGCAACTGTAGGCACCAGATGTGTTCACCTCTTGAAGTATGGATTCGATCTTCTCGAGAGTTGTAGACGCGATAGGATCGTCCATTACAGTTACGTAGGGTTCAATTTCTAATATTTTATGCGCGACCTGCTTTCTAAATGACGTAGGAAGTTTATCCTGCACATATAGGTTGAAATCGAGCCCAAGCTCAATACATGCGATCCTTGCTAAAATCTTAGCTTCCGTCTCTTCGTTTGAGATGATGAATGTCTTAAGGCCCTGGGTAAATAGTCCATGTGCTGTTGCAGCTGTAAACGTAGATTTACCAGTACCAGAGGCGGCACCGACAAGATAGATACCGCCAGGACATAGCGGGCAGACAGTAGATAGTGCTCCGTTTACAAACATCACTGCTTTGCGGATCAGGTCTGCATCTCGCTCAAGGACACCAACTAGACGTTTAGCGTTGTCCTTTCCCTTACGCGCCTCGATCTCTGCAAGAGAGTAATTCTCTAACCTTTCTTGAAGAACTTTCTTCTGGTTTAACTTTGCCAAACCTTCTTGGACGCGTGCCTTCTCAAGCTCCTGCTTAGCTTCGAACAGATCAACTCTTGAATTTATCTTTAGCTCATTCATCTTCGAAGCTCCCAGATAATGCAGGCCTACTTCTGATCTCATCGTATTCTCTCATCATCTGCTGAATTACGTCGTCGTTGGTGGTCATAGCAATTGCCGCATCTATCGATATTTGTCCGTCTTGACGCTTTATCTTTACCCCAGATATTTCTTTAAGCTCCGGTACGACTAAAATAATCTTAGAGTTAAACGTGGCGCCGACAGCCTTGTCCCACCAAGCCGCATGCTTGTCAGGATATTTAGAGCGTGCCCAGCGAGCCATTATCTTCTTTTTAAGCGAAGAAGAAATATCTGACTCTGCATAGCCGCAGGATTTGAGGGACTCGAATAGGACTAGAAGCTCTTCGTAGCAAGCCTTGAAGTCTGGTTGTTCAGGAACTTCGGATAACCACTTTCGATAAACATCTTCCTGCGAAACTTTCTCCTCTCTCTTCTCTTTATTCTTATTAGCGGCATCTTTTTCAGCCCTGTTGTCGGCTGGCTTTTCAGCCCTGTACTGGGCTGGCTTTTCAGCCCACTGAAAATCATTAGACTTTTTGACATCTTCGTCTAAGATCTTAACGATATCAGCATCCTGTACATAATAGTAGTTTTTGGAAGGAAGACCCTTCTTGACGATCCTAATAAAGCCAACAGATTCTAGTTGTTTAGTTAGCTTCTGTCTTGCTTCCTTTGTAAGGTTTAGATCTTCTTCGATGGACTCAGAAAGAGCAAAAAATCCGCCCTCAGCATCTAGTTCATTTCGTGCTTGGAAATAATCTCTGCGCGAGATGAGATCTGCCAAAAGAAGAGCAGCATCATTGCTCTGAAGATAGCGCGCTATCTTCTTGTTTACCATCCAAAAAGCACCTTGACTTACAGTGCTTGTTAATAGACCCTTCATGCTTTCCTCAAGCGTGAGGCGAAGTACGAAGCCAGATCCATATCTGGCTTTCGCAAGACGTCATTCCAATCCCTGCCATCTTCTTCGACAAATGCATAATGCGTGCATGCACTATCGTTTGCCATCTTCTCAAACATCTTTATTCCGGCTTCATCGTTGTCAGGTGCTGCTATTACTTTTAGACCAGAATCAATGAGCTCTTTGAGCTTTTCGGCATGGTACTTTGTTATGCTTGCACCTGATGTAGATATGCAACGGTATGGATTTTTTAATAAGTTACCAAACTTTTTATTTAGAGCCTGTTGAAGGCTAGCGGCATTAATTGCACCCTCGGCAACTACAATATACTTCACGTTCGTAGAGAATGGCTGCTGAGACCAGCCCCAAAACAAATAACCCAAACGAGTGCCAGGCATTGTTGTGATTTTCCACGACCCCCCATTCTCATCAATTTTTGGCACAATGAATCTTATTTGTGCGCCTACAAAAGTATTGTTTAAATAGTAGGGAAAAACAATGCCTTCGCGAGAAGAGTCGAAATACATTTCGCCTGGCGATTCTAACCCCCTAGATTCTAGGTAATCTAAGCCTGGACGCGATATTGGATCCGATAAGGCATGAAAAGATCTTGGCCAAGACATCGCATTAACTTCTAATGGTCGTGCTTCCTCAAAAGAAAGATTTGAACCTAGAAAGTCCTTTAGGGAAATTCCTGCTAAGAAACAATACTCATATAGTGAGTATGCTCGCTTGCACTTACCTTGACACCAAGCCCATATTTCACCAGTTTCTGGATCTTTATGCCAATAAAGACATTCATTCTTTCGAATGCAAATTAAACATTTTTTGCTATTAAAATCCATCTTGACCTCGGATCACGCCAGACGACAAAAGAACTTCAAGCAATGTCTCTGCATCCGAGTCTTGTGATTTATTTTTAGTATTTACTATACGAATTTTTACTGATTTATTAGATACGTCGATTTTTTCTAGAAAAATAACATATTCATCGCCAATATGGAATGGCCGCTTAGAATTTAACCACCAATACATTTCTGTATCAATACTCTTCTTGCGCTCGCCTAAGATTTTTTTCAGGTCTTCCATGTAAAATCCCTTCCAACACGTATGGGTTTATATATTTATACGAAAATCAAATGAAATCAATTGCGCACATCTTTAATGACATTATCCGTATCGATCATATTGATATGGATATCGAATCGGAATTACGAAACCAGCTTTCGTATGTCGATAAGTCAAAGCAATATCAGTTAAAAAGAATGCGTCGAAATCCGTTTGCTGCGTCGCCTGCGCTTCTGGCTCAATTAGAAAGCGAATCGCAGGGAACTCTTCTTAAGAAGGACAATAATTCACTCATAGTTCCGTCTGGATTTGCTTCGTTGGTGCAATCTTTAATACCAAATACAATAGACAACCGTAAAGAAACAGGGGACATAATCCCACTTCCTTGGGCCAACGCTAATCAAGCTATACAGCTTAGACCATATCAAGAAGAAGCTGTTGACAAGGCTATGACAAGCTGGCGAGGCATTATAAATCTTGCGACTGGACTAGGGAAGTCTAAAACCGCAATAATGTTGATTAAAAAGCTAAAGCGTAAAACTTTAGTAGTTTGCCCAAGTAAATCAATTGCTTATCAGTTCTATAATGAACTTGCCGAATGCTTCGGCAAAACTAAAGTTGGCTTTATAGGCGATGGGAAGTATAAACCGTCTGCAGTAACCGTAGGCATAGCCGCCTCAGTATCAAACCGTATAGATGACATCAAAAATCTCGGTCTTGGTGTCATTATCTTCGACGAGACCCACCACACACCCGCAAACACTTTCTACGCTATTGCCGAAGGACTAGGAGCCGTGGGCCGGATTTACGGACTCACGGCTACCGCTTTTAGATCAGACGGAAAAGATGTATTTATTCACGCGGCTTGCGGTGATATTCTGGTTGAACGAGACGTATCCTGGGGAGTAGCAAATGGCTGGCTTTCTCAACCTTATTTTATAGTAAGAGCAATAAATACAACTGGTTACGATTACAAAGACGATAAATTAAAAGCTTATAAAGCGCACGTCTTAAATTGTAAAGAGATGAACGAACGGATAATTGCGGATGCAAGAGCGTTCATTAGTGCAAACAAGAATACTCTTATATTGGTCGATCAAATCGAGCACGGAGACATGATATCATCAGCTTTGGGCATTTCCTTCGCGAATGGCCGCGATAAGGGCTCAGAGAAGTTCATCGATGAATTTAACCGCGGGAAAATACGTGGACTCGTCGCGACTGACGGCCTTGTCGGTGAGGGAGTCGACACCAGAAGCGTTGAGGTTCTGCTTCTTGCTAACTTTACGGCGTCTAAGTCTGCTGTCCTACAAGCAGTGGGAAGAGGACTTAGGAAAACTCCAGAAAAGTCAACCTGCATAATATTAGACTATATCCCAACTGCATCAACGATGCTGACGCGTCACGCAAAGCAGCGAATCTCTTACTATAAAGAGATTACGCACAACGTGAAAGTACAATAATACGGCCTTTTAGGCAGGAGCGTGGGCATCTCCGTTCCTCGAACAAAGTGTTTGTAGGTGTGTCCTGACTCGTTAGGACGGGTGTGGTTCAAGAGAAATAATGCCATGTTTTCTCTTGGTTTCGAAAGAAATCTATCTGCACAAGCGAGTCTTTTTATGGCAGAAGTGGCATTCTAGTCATAGAAGCAACCTAGGCATGTTGAGAAAAGGCCTTTTAATTATTAAGGAGTAGCTATGAGCAAGATCGTTAAGGTTAATTTAGTTGAAGGTGGACAACTGCCGGTTAAGGCGCACAGATCTGACGCCGGATTTGATTTGTTTGCGGCATCTGACTTTTCAGTGCTTCCCGGACAGGTTGTCAAGCATGCCGTAAACGTTAAGATCCAGCTGCCGGAATCTACATACGCAGAAATTACTTCTAAATCTGGAAATGGATCTAAGGGTCTTTTGGTTTATGCAGGGATCATTGACGAAGGATACAGAGGCGTTATCCATGTCGTTATGACCAATTTAAACCACACTCCCCACACTACTTGGGTGGATGGTTTTCAAAGAACGATACTTTTCGCTGGTGAAACGTTGCATTTCAAGAAGGGGCAAAAAATCGCGCAGATGATCCTGCACCCTTATTCAAGCGACTATACACTTGAGAAAGTCGATCAACTAGATGAAAATACGTCTCGCGGTATGGGTGGATTCGGTAGCACAGGCAATTCTTTAGTATAACTGGATCAAGCTGGAGAAAGTTATGCCAAGCAACCTGTCATCAGTCTTTGGAACATCGGTAAAGATAAACCAAACGGACCTCTTTGATCGTGATTCCGTTTGGCCGCAGAATGTCGAAGTCTGCGTAACCAGAGTGCCTATCCGAAAAAGAGATGGGTACTCTGACGAGTTTATTAAGAACTTCTCACAAAGGCTTAAAGCCTCGATGGCCCAAAACGGTCTAGTGTTTTTGGTCTGCTATGCACCAACCGAGGCAAAGTTTAGACCTTTTGAAGTGGCAAAAGCAATGGTCGATGCTGGCTTTAATCACATTGACAATATTGTAATTGAGAAGACCTGGCTCCCAGGTAAGCGTGCAGAAAACATGCTGGTCAACTCGCACGAGTACGTCTTGTTCTTCTGTAACGGCAATATCTGGAAGATCGATCGTCAGCCAATTAAAAAATATCTTATGCTAGAAGATTCAACGCCATGTATTGGTAACACATGGCTTGTTGAAACTGGCTCACTTGATGAGGCGTATTCAGAGGATCTAGCAGAGTTGATCTTGAGAATGGCTTCGTGTCTTCCTGGTAGCTCTGTGTTCGATCCTTTTATGGGGACATCGGCGTCTTTAAAAGCTTGTCTAAAGTTAGGTCATTCTCTTACTGGATTCGAGACAGATCAAAGAAAGATTGCCCAGTATAAAAAGGTGATCGACGATCATTGCAAGAAGGGCGCGCTCGCTTAATTATTCTTTGGAGATGCAGATGCTTTACGTAAAGTCAAAATCTAAAGATATGGTCGATGATCCCGTACAGATCGACGATATCGTTAAAACCACCCTCAGCCGTATGGCAAATATTGCTTCTAAAACACTTGGACCTGGCGGGCGTCCAGTTCTTATTGAGCGCGAAGGTCTTCCGCCTTTGGTTACAAAAGACGGTATCACGGTTATCAAATCATTAGGTATGCCTAATGCAGCAGCAAATACAGTTCTGGATACTTGCAAAGAGATATCGCTCAACACCGCGCGGGACGCAGGTGACGGTACGACTACTGCAATCGTTTTGGCGGATGCGATTGTTAGAGCAGGATCGGTTTTCATGATGCGCAATAAGCGCTACAATCCTCAGCGCTTTGTTAATGAGCTTCGTCAATGCTATGAAAAGGTGATCAAACCTTACCTTAATGATGTGGCAATTAAAGTTAAATCTGATGACGATCTCAAACGCGTTGCTTTAATTTCTGCGAACGGTGATCAAGACGTCGCAGAAGTTGTGGTAAAGGCCTTTATGGCTGCAGGCGAAGACGGGCACATCCTGATTCAAGAAGACCAAGGCGGCGGAATGCGCGTTGAAACCGTAGATGGTTTCATCGTTACTTCTGGTCTAAAAGATCTTGGATCAATTGGTTCTGTATTCATCAATGATCGCGCCAACCAGCAAGTCCGCATGGACGAGGGCCTGGTGGTTCTATTTGATGGAACGTTAAACGACCTCGTTCTTCCTGCTGCTATTCAATCTGCATGCGAAGGTGACGCAGATTTATTTGGCAAACCAATCATTATCATGGCTCATGGTTTTGCAGATCCAGTTATTGAAAAGTGCCTTAAGACATCTAAAAGCGGCGTTACCGTACTCCCCGTGAAAGTTCCAAAATCAACACTCGCAAATTCTAGAACTATGTTTCTTCAGGACATGGCGGCGTACACATCTGCAACAATTGTTGATCCAGCTACTGCTGCTTCGTTTAATGCTGAACATTTTGGTCACTTTAGCGCAGTAAAGGTAAATACCTACGAAGCATTTGTTCAATGTGAATCAGATAGCGAGCTAATTGATGAGCGCGTCTCTGAACTTAAGGCAATCATGGCCTCTGCTCACTCCGAGCACGATCGTGCGCATCTAAGAGCTGCAATTGCAAAACTTACTGGCGGAATTTCTACAGTATGGGTTGGCGGCATGACCGATGCTGAGGTTAGAGAACGTAGAGATAGAGTTCAAGACGCCGTAGAAGCCGTGCGTTCTGCTGTAGCTGAAGGTATTGTTGCAGGTGGTTGCGCTACTCATTTGGCTCTTGCAAAGAAGATCCGCGATGCTGATTCCTTCTATGCTTCACCTGCATGGTCTATTCTTGCCGAAGCTCTTGAGCACCCATTTAAGGTGCTTTTGGCAAATTGCGGTGAATTTGATCGACATGCAGAACTTTATTCCGCTATCATTGAAAGTTCCAACAATTATATTCCTAAGGTTGTCTTTGACGCAAATCAGCATGAAGTTGTAGATCCATTTAAATCTGGTATTGTTGAACCCGCAAAGGTTCATCGTGTAGCTATTGGCAATGCACTATCAGTTGCATCATTGATGGTGACCCTTGGCGGCATCGTTGTCGCTCCTCGTGACTATAATCTAGAAACGCAAATGGAATTAAGTAAAGCAGCCTTAAAAGATATGATGAACGAGGCGGGGCAAGAATGATTAATAAGCTCTTAAAAACGCAAATCGGTAAATATGTTTTAGTATTTACGGCAGGAGCTGGATTAGCAGCTTTAATCCTTCCTTCTATTACCTCTAGTAAAGACGAGTACCTAAAACGCGAAAAGGAAATATCTGAATCATATGAAAAGAAACTTTCTGAAAAAGAAACAGAATTTCAACAACTTAAATCTAAACACCAAGAAGAAGTCACAAATCTTACTCAAGAAAGATTGGCGCTCGAATTCGAATACAGAAGAAAAGTCGACTCTCTCGTCTCTGAAAACAGTTCCCTAAAGAAGTCTACTGAAAAAGTAACCGTAATCACCAAGTATCCAGATGGACGAGTTGAAAAGAAGATCGTTTCTAGGGAAGTGATTGAGAAAGAGTCTCAAAAGATTTCTCAGGTTAAAGAAGAGGCAGAGCAAAAGCTTAAAGAAACAACAGAAAGACTTCAAAAAGAATTCGAAGTTCGATTGGTTGAAGTTAATTCTGTTCATGAGACCGAGAAACAAAAGTTAAATTTAGAATTGTCTCAGTTTCAAGAAAAATTAAAAGAAGAACAAGAAAAACACACCAAATTAGTAATAAATCCACGAAAACTTAGCCTTGGTTTGGGTAAGAAAACTAATGCCGTGAACTTTGTATCTGCTGAATATGACTTTAGTGGACCTCTTTATGCAGGCTCTATATTGGATTTCAGGGGTACATCTTATGATGCAATGGGATTATCTATTGGGGTCAGATTTTAATGCCTAAGTACAGGTTTATATGCAGTTGCGACGCCGAAGTACAGAAATATACTTCGGCGTCAACCATTTCAATTAAATGTACCAACTGCGGTTCCTCTATGGATCGTCAAGTTCCATCAACCGTTGAGCAATCAACTGTAAAAGAACTCGTTGATTCATATACTGGTGTTCATCTACCGCCAGACAACAAAGAGATCCTAGAAGCTAGACGATCTGAGTATTTTTGGAAAGTCGAAGTTCCCAGACTCGTTATGCAGTATCCGGCTGATCACTGCTTAAAAGAGGGCTGGATGTATGTTGATGAACAGGGTAAGCTTCAAGTTCATACAAAACCTCCTCATAAGAGGTAGCGATGTATATTAAATCAGTAGCGATAGAGAATGTTCTCTCGATAGAGAATGCTTCAATTTGCTTTCCAGATTCTGGTCTTTTACTTATTGACGGATGGAATCATGACACAGAATCGGCCAATGGGGCCGGTAAATCGGCAATATTTCATGCCTTATCGTGGGGGCTCTACGGACAATATCCCCGCGGAGTGTCTATCACTGATTTCGTACGTCAAGGCTCTAGAGTTACTAAAGTTACAGCCGACATTGAACTCTCCGCAAACCGAATTCTCAGAATTGAGCGCTGCCGTCCGAAATCCTTCTATGCTTCTATCAACGACGTGGAGATTTCTGAGTCTGAATATGAAAAGATACTCCCCCTCGACTATGAACAATTCATAGTTGCCCAGTATTTTGCTCAAGGTCTTGGTACGCGTTTTTTAGATCTAAACGATTCCGGGAGGAAAGACCTTATCCTCAAGTTGATGCGCGCCGACGGGTTTGCGGATGGAAGAAAGAAGATCGATCAGGATCTTAAAGCTCTAAATTTAGAAAAGAATAATATTGTAAATGCGCTATCCGCATTGGATGGAAAGTTATCCGCCTTTAAAGAGTCTCAGGTGGATGTTAATTTGCTACGGCACGAGCTTAAAAAGCTAGAAGACTCAATTGCTTCAGTTGCCCCCAAGATAAACCAGCTTGCTACAATTCAGCCACCAGATGATGTGGATAAGTATTCTGAGTTAATAGAGAAGTTAAATATTAAGCTTAGAGAAATATCAACTAACGGTGGAAGATTAAGGGCATATCGTCAACAACTTCGCGATCTTGAAAGAGAGCAAGAGCCCTGCGACTCATCCGATGGTTCCTGCCCTTCATGCGGTGCAGAATTAGATATCGTTTCTGGCCGATTTGTTCGACATGATTCTTCTTCTGCTGCTGAAAAAATAAACGCACACCGCCAGCAGATTCTTTCAAAGAAAGAATCATTAACATCCTTAATAACAGGATTAGAGGGCGAAGTTGGCAAAGAGCAATCGATACTTGATACAATTCTTTCTCTTAAGAAGAAGATCAAAGACTCTATGTCTGAGTATGATGCGGCTCAAAACAGACTCAATGAGTTAAAAAACTTCTACAAAGAAAAAGACTTAGAGCGCAAATCTATACTTAAGACCATAGATCAGCAAGACGATCTAAGCGTAAAAATTAAAAACATTGAATTGTCTATAGAAAAATCAAATGAACTACTGCATGTTAAAGACAATGATATTCTTAAGTTAGAAGCAGCATCGATGGTGCTTTCGCCAACTGGTGCTCCAGCTTACGTCATGGATTCAGTTATTCAAACCTTAAACGATCGTATCCAAGAGATCATTCAACTCATATGGCCCAATTCCTCATATGAGCTTCTTTCTTTCAAAGAAAACAAGTCAGGCTCCATCACATCAAAGATGTCTGATTCTCTAACGATAGATGGCGCAAAAAGACCAGTAGGATCGTTGTCGGGTGGCGAAAGAAGGTGTCTATCGCTTTCTATTGATTTTGCTATAGCAGAGGTTGTGTCTCGCTATACAGGTGCTCAACTTAACCCATTGATTTTAGATGAACCTTTTGATCATCTAGATGCCTCAAACCGCTCTAGAGTCATTGAGTTCTTAAAAGAGATGGCCACAAAGCGGTGTATAGTAGTAATAGATCACGCGTCTGAAGCTAAAGCGTTGTTTGATCAATCCATTACAATAGTCAAGCGAAATGGTGTTTCAACGGTTTCATGATGGAAAAGTTCGTTAAAAAACTCAATGAAATCAAAGATCTACTTAAGGCTGGACTAATGCCAAGCTTAAGGATGCCTTCAATTGAGCCGCCAAAGCCCCCGAAAGCTCCATCCTTGGCACCTAAGTCAAAAAAGAACCCTGTTAAGGTTGCGCAACAGGTCCAGGCCCCTCAAGCAAAAGATTTTGCTATGGGACAAGCAGTTATGCAGGTCAAGGCGAACACTAATCCTCTTGCTTTTGCCACAAAATCAGAAGGCGAATCTTATCACTATCACATCCTTCAAAACGGCCAACGGATCACCGATACGCCCGTAAGTATGCAAGAGATAAACATTAAACACGGTGGGGTAAAAAGGCTAGAGAACGCTGGCTTTAGATTAGTCCCTGTTGTTAAAGAAAAATTAAAGCTTGAAAAAAATGGCCAGTGGTCTATTGTTAAAGAATAACGAGGCCACAATTGAAAACCATACTTGCTATCGATCCGGGTGGATCATCTGGATACGCAGTTGCTCGTATTTCACAAAATCACTGTGAGATAGTAGAGTACGGCTTTATAGATGTCGATACTTCTTCTCAATACATCGGCGACTGGTGCATAGATCTAAAGAAACGCATCTCTGGATTGCAGGATCGTGTCCAGGCTGACGAGATTGCGGTCGAGGACTACTTCTTCGGGGCAAGGTTCGCATCAGGTTCTAACGTGAACCCTGCGTATCGGACAGTTATCCATATGTGGGCTAGGGAACTCAATCTTCACTATGAGGTTCTTAATATTTCCAATTGGAAGGTTTTTGTAGCTGGAAGATCAACCCCAACTAAACTCCAAAAACAACGATGGGGTGCTGCACCAGCTAAGAAGTTGATGATAGTGCAAGCTCTTTGGGAAAGGTTTGGTATCAAATTTCCAAATCACAGCATATCAGAAAACACAGGAAAACCTATACATTTTCGTTTTGATGTGGTTGATGCAGTTGCTCAGGCTATATATGCTTCATATTTAAGATTTAATTGTAAAACATTTTCATGCACGGTACCGATACCGCCAGACGTAACGTTTAAGAAGCTAAATAAAAAGCAATTCTTATACGAATAAGTACAATACGAAACGATCAAATAAGGAGTCTATTATGGCTAAAGGTAAGATCAACTACGGCAAAGCTAGCAGCATTTTATCTAAAGCATTTGTCGAAAACCATGCGTCTATTTCTCAAGATGAAGCAGAGCATCTGATCGCTAAATCTGAACAAAAAATTAAAGCTCTAAAAGAAGAGCAAGCAAACGACGAGAAGCTTATCGCTGCCCAACAGATTGTTAAAGACCTTAAGAGTGGATACTCTTCTGTCGTTAAACTGGAGCGAGCGAAGATCGACTTCCTTCTCGGCAAAATTCAAGAGATTGAAGACGGTGACGTAAATCCAACATCTGGTTTAAATGTTTAAAATGATTATCGTATTGTATCAATTATTGATTGCAACTGTTGTTAGTGTAATTATTTTTTACAATACGAGAGATTTTATAAAACGCTTTAGCCAACACAAAAATCAGGAATAATTATGACCACACTGAAATCCCTATATCTTGACGGAGCCAATGGCTTAAACAAGAAGTTGGCCGATGCCTTTGACCTGGGGAGAAGGTTTATCCTTCCGCAGTACGAAGATGTTGTGCTTGAAGATGCCGTAGACATTAGCATCACCAGCCCGATGTTCACAATTGCCAACTCAGGATCAAACGCGGCTATTTTAGCTGGTTATACGGTCAAATACTTTGATGACGGAGCTCAGGCTGAGCTTACGGTGGCCTCACCTGTCGTTGCTGGCTCTACGTTCGACACGACCGACGCTCCTGCGGCTGCACTTACTGCAAAATCGCTGAGATACTCGAGTCCTCGTCCCACCTCATACACCACACTCCTGCAGGGTCTACAAGCTGCTGCGGCAGCTGGTAAATCAGTATTTTCAGTTTCTGTTACAACGATGGATAATCCCACATATCTTCGTCTAAATGGCAATTATCTAAAAGCTTATTTTGCTGGTATTTACTACGCATTAGATCAAGAAGGCATCTTTAATACCTACGAAGTGACTTTGTCATTAGACACCTCAGACACCGCCACCACAAAGGTGGTATTTAACTTTACTTTTACTTATAGCTAACGATAAAAACAGATGTTTGTGTAGAATCCCTCGCATAATGCGGGGGATTTATGCTTTGGTCGGAGCAAAAAGAGATCTTCGAAAAGATGGTAGAAGCCGAGCGCCAACTGTTGACTAGCAAGGGCGTTGAATACGCAGGCGATCAAGACTGTCTAGCAAACTTCAAGGACGCTGATATTATTGGATTAGACTCAAAGCAAAAACTATGGGTTTATTTGTCAAAGCATATGGCTTCCATAGCCTCTTACATAAAGAACGGCAAAGAATTTTCCAATGAACCGATAGAGAGCAGAATAGCTGATGCTAGGAACTATCTTGCGTTACTATATATGCTGGTTCAAGAAGAAAAATCTGCTGCACCAATCAAGGTATGTCAATGCAAAAGAAGTCAGTAAACACACCAGACAAAAAAGCCCAGATCACAAAATCCTTTGCTGCTTTAGCTAAAAAATTAAAGCGCGAAATTCGCATGGAAGATCTGAAGCAACTTGGCATAACCAAAGATATGGTTGCCCACCATTTTGGGTCTTTGACCTCTCTAGAGAAAGAAGCAAGAGAAGCTTATTCTGGTAGTTTCTTTGATGTTGCGGTTGAGAACCTTTATTCTCAAAAGGCTCTAATCAAACTTAGAGAAGATGTAGCTTCTTCTAAGAGATTTGTTGTGACAACTGCTGTAAATGGATGCGAAGTACACGATAAATTTTATGCATCGATAAAAAACTACTGCAAGGAAAACGACGCCCAGCTTCTGATTCTAGTCGCCTCAGATCCTGCCCACAATCGAGATAAGCAGTGGGGAACAATATCGGCACGATTAAAGAACGAAACACTTGTGCTTGAGGATACGAGTCTTAACTCCAATGTTTTTCTTTCTACGATCAAGCTTTCAGCTAAGCATATCGATCCCACAACCGGTCTTGGCCGAATTGGCCAACGTAACGGCACCTTCATCTATGCTTCTCCAAAACAACGACTAAAGGCTGTGCCGGTTTCCAATAGCGCTCTTCCTCATTTTATGATGACTACTGGTGCTATTACTGTTAGTAATTACAACTCCGATATGTATATGTCTCAACGCACTGCGTACATTGCACACAACGATCACGTTCTTGGTGCAATAATTGTTGAAATAGCGGATGACAAGCATTACCACTTCAGACAGATTCAGTCTGATTCTAAGGGTTGTTTTTACGATCTTGGCGTTAAGTACACCCCAACCACTAAACAAAAGGTAAGACCGGAAGCATTTGTTCTAGGTGATTGGCATGCTGGATCTACAGATCCCAAAGCTAAAAAAGCTTGGTTTAATATATCGCAACTCACATCTCCAAAAAGAATCTTGCTCCACGATGCGTTCGACGGAATGTCGATCAATCATCATGAAAAGCACGCAAAAATCCTTAAGGCTCAGCGCGCAGAAAATGGGCAATTGTGCCTCTCGTCAGAGTTAGAGATTCTTGCAGAAGACATCAAAGAACTTTCTTCTGTGGCTGATGAGGTTGTCGTAGTCAAGTCGAACCACGATCAATTCTTGGAAAGATATCTTCAAGAAGGTAAGTATGTTGATGATCCGCAGAATCATCGTATTTCTCTTGTTCTAGCGCTTCAGGTGCTGGATAAAAAAGACCCATTAAAATATGCAATAAATGAACTCTGCCTCAAGAACGACAAGAAGATTACCGATAAAGTTAAATGGCTATCAATTGATGATGATTATCGAATTGAAGGTATACAGTGCGGAGCTCATGGACACCTTGGCGCCAATGGTGCGAGAGGTAGTTTAGAGGCTATGGAAAGTGCTTATGGCAATTCCGTGTCAGGACACTCCCATACTCCTCAAATTCTGCGTGGTGCGTGGTGCGTTGGTACTTCTTCGCTTCTTAAGCTAGAATACAACCGTGGAGCATCTTCGTGGCTCCATTCATCTTGTTTAATATATCCGGGCGGTGCAAGGCAGTTAATCAACTGCATTGACGGCAGATGGAAGCTCTAATTATCGGATATTAAATATAGATGTATAATCTGACAATCCAGACACGAGGGTCAGATGAAGGCTTATCTATATTTAGACGTTGAGACAACCGGATTAAGTTCGTCGATAAACGATATCGTGCAATTAGCATGTGTTCCGGTTATAGACGGAAAATGCGGCGTGCCGTTTAATGAGTTTTGCCAACCAGCAAACTGGAATACTATTGATGCTAAATCTATAGAGGTTCACGGCATCACCGTTGAAATGATGAAAGGATTTCAATCGCCCTCTGCGATGTTGGATAAATTTGTTGCATATCTTTCTCAGTTCGGTACGAAATTTGTTATTGCTGGATATAATTCAAACTTTGATAAAGCATTCTTGGGCGCAATTTTTGCTAAAAACGGAAGATCAAACGAGTATTCGAGGTTTTTTCTAAACGAAATACGCGACGTTCATGCCAGAGCTAAGGCAGTTAAAGATAAGTTAACCTCAACAAAACTAAAACTAGTAAATCTTGCCGAAGAGTTTGGCATACAAATCAAGGCGCACGATGCGTTAAGCGATATTCAGGCCACCATTGAGGTAGATAAGAATCTATCTGCAATAATCGGCGAAGACTTCGAAGAGATATCTATCAAAGATGACAAGTTATCTCTTTCTCTTCCTGAGCTTCCTCAGTTGCACCTTCATTCAGAGTACAGCAACACAGATTCCGTGTCTTCCATTGAAGAATGGGTCTATTGGGCAGCATCTAAGGGGGTCAAAGCTATTTCTTTTCCAGACCACAATTGGGCTGCATCTCTTTATAAATCAATCAATGTCAAATCTGTTATAGAAAAAGTAAACAAGACACACAAACTATCTCTAACAGATCAAGATATATCGATAGTTCCTGCTATCAGTATCAATGTCATAGACACCGAAAACGGTCTCAATAAACCATTTAGAATCAACGCATGGGCAGTATCTAATGTTGGTTATAGCAATCTTTTAAAGCTTGCATCCATGGGATGGGACTGCGGCGTAGAGGATTCTGGCATCCCTATCGCTATAATTAAAATAGAAGATGTTCTTGCCCATCAGGAAGGAGTCGTTTTTGGCACAGGATGCGAAAATGGGTTGGTTGGCTCTATTGTCTTGGGCGAAGACGACGAGAAGGTTAAAGCTTCAAAGCTCGATAAGGTTGTCCGACAATTTGATCGAGTCGTATTGGAGTTACTGCCTTTCGACGTCATTAAGTACTTCGACAAAGGCCTCGGCTTTAGGAACTTTTCAAAGACACCGTCTATCCCAGACGGAAACTTGACAAAAGCCATTAATAATCTCATTAAGAATTCAATAGATAATTATGGCTATAGATTCATAATCTCAACTGCTGCTCATTTTATAAAAGAAGAAGATAAGATATTTCAAGACGTAGTATCTAAATCCTCATTTAAAGATAAGCGCTTTTTTTATGATACGCGCTACCAAAGATCGCTTGATGAATGCGCTGCTATACTGCAGCGCCATCTTGGGGATTGGCTTACTTTAGAGCAGATAGATCTCGCCAGGGTCGCAGCTGAAGATATTGCCTCAGCAGCGCAACAAATAAGCATTAAACATGAGTACCATTTACCACGTATTTCTATACCAGATCACATATCCCAAAAGACACAAGAATACGGTAAGCAGCTTTACCTGCTCTTAATGGCAAAGATAAAAGAACATGGTCGCTGGTCGAATGATCCAGAGTATGTTCAGCGCTTTAAAAAAGAATTAGACGTAATTTGGAAGAATTCCAAGCTTAATTTTATCCCATACTTTCTAATGTATGAGGATATTTGCTCCTACGCCAGGTCGCAAGGTATTTTGCAAAATCTAGCTCGTGGCTCTGCGGGCGGATGCTTAATATCTTATTATCTCAAGATAATCCACATCGACCCCATCAAAGAGCATCTGCCCTTCGAAAGGTTCCTATCGCATGCTCGTATTAATGCTGGCAGCTTTCCAGATATAGATCTAGATCTTGGCCAGCGTGGACCGGTGCTAAAGTATTTGGCTAAAAAATATAAAGCTGGTTTTGCTCAAATAGGTACATTTCAACGGTTTAAAACTAAAAATGCTATTAAAGATGCCATGTTTGCTGTTTTTGGTAGAAACAGGGCCGACAAAGAGATCATGGACGTCTGCGACACTATTCCAGATTCGCCTCAAGGTTTGGATGAAGATAAGTTTCTGTATGGATACACGGACTCCGAGGGTGTTGTTCATAAAGGCCACCTAGAGCAAAATGAGACACTTCAGATATTTTTTAAACAATACCCAGAGATTGAGCAGGTAACCAAGAAGTTAATTGGTTTGCCGAAGGGCATGGGTCGCCATGCATCTGCGTTTGTGATATCTACGTTAGACTTATCGTCAGAGCGCGTTCCAACAATGCTTTTCGACGACCCAGACATCGGAAGGGTTGCTGTAACTCAATTTGAGGCCCCAATGGTAGAGAAATCGGGCCTTGTTAAGGCTGATGTGCTTGGTCTTACAACTGTCAAAACACTCGAGAGCGTCGTTTCCTTAATTAAGAATAATGCTGGTGTAGATCTGTTAGAAGAAGATGATAAAGGGGTTCAGCTACTTTACCGCCTTCCTGAAGACAACAAAGTCTATGAAGATTTCTATAAGCGTAAGACAGATTCAGCTTTTCAGTTTAACACAGATCTTATTAAAGGATATATTCAAAAGTTTGCTCCGATAAGAAGACAAGATTTGTCTGACCTTACGGCGCTATGTCGACCTGGTGCACTGGACGTGGAATTTATTCCAGGTGTTTCTGCTACTCAGTTCTATATCGATGTTAGAAACATGGTTAGAGATCCAGAGTACATCCACGAAGACCTAGCTGAAGTTTTATCTGAAACCAATGGCGTTGTTGTCTATCAAGAACAACTTATGTCCATCTTGGTTAAGTTTTGCGGATATTCTCTTGAAGAATCAGATCAGATTCGTTCAGCCATCGCTAAGAAAAAACGCGACGTTATGTTGAAGACGTTCGATAGGATCAGGTCTGAAACCATGAAAAGGGGCTGGACTCTAGATCAGGCTAACAAGCTCTGCGACGTCGTAACCGCATACTCAAACTATTCATTTAACCGTTCTCACTCAAGGGCATATGCAGAGCTTGGATACATTACCATGTATCTGAAACACCATTACCCGCTAGAGTGGTGGGCGGCAGAGCTCAATAATTCAGACGAAAACAAGATACGACATTATGTCACGATCCTGGGTGACAAGATCACGCCTCCTTCGCTTCACGCGCCAGACGACAGGTTTACTATTGTGGGCGATAGGATCGCAGCGCCTCTTTCTGCTGTAAAAGGTTTGGGCCCATCTAGCATTAAGGCAATTATTAGTCGTGGGCCCTATTCTTCTGTCGAAGACTTCATCAGCAAAATGTCGTCCGGCGTAAACTCTTCGCATTTTTGGGCTCTACTTAGAGCCGGTGTGTTCGACGAGATGGCCCCAAGCAGCGTGTCGATACCAGAAGCCCGTAAGCAGTTTGTGACACTATTTAAGTCAACCAAAAAAATAAAGAACGTACCAGAGGAAGTCCTAGATACCTCGCCTCTCAGCATATTCCTTAATCAAAGAGATATTTATAAGTGCTTTAATAAGGCGCTTTTAGCCGATCCACTTATTCGCAATGAGATATCGGCGATGTGGCCTTCTATGCGTGAAACTAAAAGAAAGGATATACCATTAGCATTTGGCACTTCGCCAACTATCCCGGTCATATCGTCGGTTGCTGTTGCTGCAAAACTAATAGACGCTCAAGAAAGATCTGAGTCCACAGATAAGATTAAGGTTGCTATGGTGGGGTTGTTTCAATCGTCTACCCACAGAAGCGGCACCTCAAAACGAGGCAAGCCATGGTCAAAGGTTGACGTCGTTGTATCGGATGGTCTGTCTACTATAGAATGTACTTTCTGGGACCAGAGGCGCGCTTTGAGATTTCCCACAAACACGCTTGTATATGTAATGGGTTATGTAAAAAGAGGGTGGAAGGGATCTCCCTCCCTTGAGGTGTTAGAACTTGAACGCTTAGATCGCTTTGATAATTCAAAGCGCAAACTATCTTAAGTATAAATTGTTTTAATTCGTAAAAGGAGAAAAAATGGACAGCGTATATGTTTTCACGCAGAATCCACCAGAAAATCTCTCTGAAAAAGAGATGGTTTTGTCTAAACCAACATTTCTTGAAGAAATTAAGGCTTGTTCGCGTAGAAAAGGTTTTTCTGCAACTCTAGGACCAAACTATCTAAGAGCTATTGCAGAAGAAATCGGTCGTCGGTATGACAAATATTTTAACGCATACAGGCACGTAGTGCCCCAAGATTTTATGGGACGTGTTGCAGAAACAGATGAGCAAGTTGCAGAAGTGATACACGAGATGTTTCAAGCGCGATACCCCGCCATCTATCAAAGATATTATGAATCCGTCTTAAGATCTAGACCATTTACAACTAAAGTCATCTATTTCACAGGATCTGCAGACGATGTGGCGGTTTTTAAACGTCTCGGTATCGATCAAATTAACGAAAATCAAATTTTAGATCATCTTGGCATTAATAAGTCATTAAAAAAACAAACTCAAAAACTAGAAAAACAACAAAAAGAATTGCCGGTGCCTGAAGTTAAAAAACAAGAAATGGAAAATTTTTCTAAAGAGCTGGAACTTTTAGCATCTCTGGGTGATTCTAATCCCCCTGCCATTAAAGAATCCTATGCAAAAGAAGTTGTCTTGCAAAATAAAAAGCCGCAGCAAGTAAGTCCGCAGCAAGTAAGTCCGCAGCAAGTAAGAATAACCGATCCAAAAACGACACCTGTTAAAGAGCAACTAAAAACAATTCAATCCACAGATCCATTAAAATCTTAGGTTTTTATGCTTTATGTGTTTTATATGGGTATAATTAAATTACCCAATGTTGGGTATTACTGCCTTTTTAGGCAAAGGAGAACTTGTGGCTAAGTCCAATTTGAAACTAAACCTAGATTCTTTGAAAGAGCGCAAGGAATGGAAACGTCACCCTATTAATCAGGGGGAAAACATTTACCGCGTTCTTCCGCCCTTCGGCGAAGGTTCTGATGGATACGCATATCGTAGATGGGTGATTGCATGGCTTGCCGATCCCCAAACTGGCCGCCGGCGTCCCTACGCTTCCCCTAGGTCATTCGCCACAGATAGTGCCTGTCCCGTATCTGAGTATGTCTCTCTTGTTGAGAAGAAAAAAGAAGCACTGGAAGCTTCCCTTAAAAATCGTAACGCTTCTCGCGAAGAAGTTAAAGAGGCTCTTAAGCCATTTACAGATATGCTATGGGCCATTAAGCCTAAGGCTACATACATCTACAATGCCTGCAATAAAGCTGGTGAAGTGGGTCTTCTTGAGCTTAAGAAGACGGCTCATGATGCAATGAAAAAGCAAATGATGCAATATGTGACCGATTACGGTCAAGACCCTACTTCTCTAGAATCCAATCCAGACGATTCTGGTATTTGGTTTAAGATTCGTCGTGAAGGCGAAGGCACGAATACCGAGTATTCGGTCTCTAAGAACCAGACCAAAAAGAAGACCTCTGAGGGCATTGTTTGGGTTGACGATCGCGATCCGCTTCCAACCAACGTCATGGATAATTACGATAGCCTTGGCTACGATTTGACTACTCTTTATAAACGTTATTCTTACGACGAACTTAAAGAAGTACTGATGGCCAATTTGGCAAATCTTTATGCTCAAGCTCCGGAACTCCAAGTTCCAGGTTTTGAGGTTGACGCACCGAAACCTGTAAAAGCCGTTGCCAAAGTTGAAGAAGACGAAGATGTTGAAGACTACAAGGCGCCGATTAAAAAGCCTGTCAATATTCGTTTCGACGACCACGACGACGATGATGAAGAAGCACCTGCACCCAAAAAGCGTCAAGTAGAAGCCACAACTAAAGTAGTTACAAAAGCTACCAGATCGCAATCCGATGACGAGATCTTTGCGTTTGCTGAGTCACTCCTCGATAACTGAGGTGCACCGTGGGTACCGATCTCCAGACTATCGAGTCTAACTTGGATTCGATAGATCTAAAACACATAGCAGCATTTACTCGCAAGCTAGGTGATATCGGTCAAGGTTTCAATAAGATGATGGCTCCCGTGTATCTACGGGAGTTCATCATCGCTTATGACGTATCGTCAGTTATGCATGCAAAGGCCGTTCAGGCAGAGCTGAATGCCAAGACTGCATTAGATACGGCAGAGGCAATTGCTTACCTTGATCGTGCGCCTGATTTCTTTAAAAAGAGAGATGAAAAGCCCACGGTGGAATCTCGCAAGGCATATGTAGCCCTTGATCCAGATGTCCAAAGGGCAAAAGAGATTTATGCACGAGCTCAGGCTCTTTCTCTCTTATTAAAGAATAAAGTTCAAGAATTTAGATTTGCTATCGATGCCGTCAGAAAGCTTTCAGAAGACGGTTATATGACGCCATGGGAAGGCATGAAATAAACACTAAGAAAGGAAACAGATATGAGTGCTAATAAATGGATGTCTAAACTTACTAACGATTTAGGTGTTGCCGCGTCTAAGTTAAAGGTTCAGCAACCAGATCCTATTCCCACCTGGTCGCCATCCTTAAACTGGGCTACCGCGCAGGGAGGGCTTATCCCCGGAAAGATTAATATATTTTATGGTCCAGAGAGCGCCGGTAAGTCGATGTTGGCCATGATGGCGATTGTTGAACTTCAAAGAAGAGACCGAGAAGCACTAGCAATCTGGTTCGATGCTGAATTTTCGTTTAATGCTCAAATGTTTGAGAAGCTGGGCGGTGATCCAGATCGATTGGTGGTCAGAAAATCTAATGATCCAGTTAAGATTTTTGATTACATCGGCGGCGAGATGCTTGAGCTTATTCAAGATGGTGCGCCAATTAAGGCGATCGCCATTGACTCAATCAAATCAATCAGGTATCCCAAGGATGTACGCAAGCAAACAACCGACCAAATCATGGGCGGCAGTGGATCCCAGTACCTCGGTAGTGCCCTCAAGCTCGTTGTTCCTGTTGTTGCAGAGCACAAGTTATTAACCTTGTTTATTCAACAAGTTACGGCCCAAATGGATCCGATGAAGGCCCTTCGTAATCCTTATGTTATCTCAGAAGGCCATGCTCTTAAGCATGCGGCAGATTTAATGCTTGAGATTACCCGTGTTGATTCAAAAAAGGGTGTTATTGAGTCTGGCGAAACAATCACAGGCGCCGCTGCTCAGGTCGGCCATAAGGTTCGTGTTAAGGTCAAGAAAAATCGCATGGGTGCACCTGCTCGTCAAGCAGAATTTACTTTTCACTATGACAAAGGTGTGATCGATACCGCTGGTGAGATATTCGAATTAGCTAAAGCACTCGGTGTTATAAAGCACCCCACGAATCCTGAAACCGGCCGCGAGAATCCACAAATGTGGTGTTTCGGTAACGAGCCACCAATCCGTGGTGAGCAGAACATGAAGAACTATGTTTTTGCTGACAAAGATCTGCAATCAAGAATTCTACGTGCATGTTATGAATACCAAGATGCAAAGATTGAGACTGATGCTCTAGGTTTTGTAGATGATGATCTCGAGGAAGCATTGTGAGCTCGTCTTACGATAAAGAAACATCATTCTGGTTGTATGCGAATGTGGCTTGGCTTTTTACTAAATCCATGAGTAAGATGAGAATCTATCATGGATCAAACTTATCTGAGATATACGATATAGCCATCGTGGTGATGCGGAGGGTTTCCGAGGATGACGCGAAAAGAAACAACATCGAGCAAAAGACTGATAGTTCTCTATTTTCTAGAGTTATCTTTTAGGCTTAAAATATCTCGCAACATAATGCTAGGTCAACCTTGGCTCTTAGGGTGGGTTGATAGACTGCTTACATAAACATACAAAAATTGACTATTAGTTCAAATATATGAGCAAAATACTATTTATCGGCGATCCGCATATACGGCATACTCATCTTAAAGATGGCATTGAGCTGTTCAGATGGATAGAGTCTGTTGTAGAGGTTGAAAAACCAGATCTAGTTGTTAATCTCGGCGATACGCTAGACGATCACTCCGTTCTACACGCTGAAGTTCTGTCTATCGTCAACCAGCATCTCCTACGGCTACGTGAGAACAAAGTACCAGTAGTCATGGTCCTCGGCAACCACGATATGTGGAAGCCAAACTGCAGCAAGTATCATGCTCTTGAGATCTTTAAATCATACAAAGGCGTGCTGGTGGCTGACAAGACCATTACTGCGGATGGAATAACCTACATACCTTATCTTCCTGCATCTTCTAGTTGGCCCGACACCAGCACAGATATCGTTGTGACGCACAACACCTTCATAGGAGCTGACTATGGTCCATCGTGTGCAAAAGACGGTGTCGATGCTACTCAAGTTCAGGCAGACCTTGTTGTGTCTGGACATATCCACAAAAGGCAATCTCTTAAAGAAGGACTTATTGTCTACCCGGGTACTCCGTCGAGTCTTACGGCTTCGGACGCTAACCAGGTTAAAGGCTTAATGATCTTAGATTCGAAAACTTTAGAAATGAGGTTCATAGACTCCCCGTTTCCTATTTGGCGAACTCTCGATGTCTACTTAGATTCCCCTAATCAATTAGAGTTAAATGATAAAGATCGTTGGATAGTAAAACTAATAGGACCGCGGGCAGAGATCAAATCCTTTTTGGAATCTAAAGCCGTCTTAGATCTTAAGAAAAGAGTTCAGGTTTCATTTAAAGCTGAATTTACAGATTCTATTAAGATTAATCGCACGCAAATCTCTGCCCCTACTGTCTACAGCATGGCAGAGCAGTATATCGATAAGGTCTATTCTGGGACAATGGACCGGACTTCTTTAAAAGAAACAGTAAAGAAATACACGGAGCAACAATGAGCAACGATCTATATGAACACGTAGATCAGCACAGATGGCTGCTTAATAATGGCCTGTTTACAGATCAAGCTAAGGATACTTTATATCTCTACGGGGCCATAATTAACAAAAGCATTACAGCAGTAGAAGTATCTGTAAATTCAAACACTAAGGCAGTAAAATACACTGTCTATGCGCCCAGTTCTTTGCTTAAAGATTATAATAGATATCAGGCACTAAAAGGTACCGGTTCGATATTTGATATGTGGAAGCTCAAAAGGCTTCTTAAGCGTCATGGCAACTTAGAATTTTTAAAGATATTGAGCGGTTTTGTAAAAACTTATTGTGGACCCGCTTGGAGCGTAGAGCTTGAGTTAAGAGAAAGTTCAGAGTATGAGGATCAAAGACCCCCATCTAATGATGGTTCAAAGAAAGATAGAGACCCTGTCCCAGGATGAGGATGAGAGACAGGATCTCTGGGTCGCATATTTAGAAGATCCTTATTTTGATTTGTCGTCAAGGTTTATTGAGATAAAGAACAAAAACGACATAAACGATATTGTAATAAACAATCTTATCAACTATTTGCGCTCTCCGCCCACTACTGAAATGCTAGAATTGCTGGACGTTTTTACGGATCTTGAGCGATCGGTGTTAATATTGCTGGTGCTGGGCTTTACAAAAGAGCAGGTTTCCAAGTATAAGATGATCGAGATGTTGCGTTTACAGCAAATGATAAACAACATCTCAACCCATCCTATATGGGAGACTATGCTTGTTAAAAAAGAGGCTTAACGCTGAAGAGCGATACGGATTGAACTTTGATCAGATCCGTGAGGCCGAAAAGTATTTAAAGCAGCATAAAACGGCCGGCGCAATGGGTAAGCAAGAAGCTATGCCGCTTTATGAACTTTTTCTTCTTGGTTACTCGCTAGAGGATCTAGGTCGCAGATTTCCTCAATATCCACTTGGCAAGATTGCACTTACGGCCGCCCTTAATGGTTGGGTAAAGGATCGTGAAAAGTTAGCCAACTCGGTCTACGATCGCATCAGAGCCAGGATAGTTAGATCGACCGTTGAGCAGGTTGAATTCCTTACTGATATGGTGTCAATCTCTACGACAGAGAACATGGAAGAGATGCGCAAGTATCTCCACGATCCTTCAAAGTCGCCTCCTCCATCAATGAGAATAAAAAGCTTAAAAGAATATCAGCAAGTAATAGAGATGCTTGCTAAGGTTGCTGATTCTGTTCGTGCTTTGGCTACACCCGCTCAAACAGAAGAGCCTCAAAAGCTATCCGCACGCTCAAATAAGATAAAAACCCTACCAAAACCTCAAGAAACAGAGGAATCTCTTCTTCTAGCACAATTAGTGCAGGACCCAGAAGATGAGTGAAGAATCTAAACAATGCTCTGTTCCTGGCTGCGTAAAACCGCTTAAGGCCAAGGGTTACTGCGGTAACCATTACAAGAAGTTCATTGAACTCCCTAAAAAACGGGCAGATCAGACTGCTCTTAGTAAGGTAGCAAAACAGCAGCAAGCGTCTCAAAGAATGACAGAGCGTGCTTCTAAGTTTACGTTAGAGCAACTAGAGCGCGTCTTTCTTACGCCGTGCCGCACGGAGGCAGATTTAAAGAACTACATAAAATATTTCTTTAATCTACAGCTTCCAGACTGCAAGGTTTCTAGATACGCAGATACCACTCCATTTCATGCAATTTGGGACGTTTATAATATTTGCGTAAACAGCAACAATCCAGAAAACGTTCAAGAATTACTGTATGTTGCGGGTCGAGGATCGGGCAAGACCCTTGGCATGGCTATTGCCGAACTTCTAGTTCTTCTTCATGATCAGCGAGATGTTGTGCACGTAGGTGCAATTCTTTCTCAAGCTAAACGGTGTTACGAGTACCAGCAGAAGTTCTTGATGTCAGATAGAATTAAGCCACTAGTGCTGCCTCCTAAAACTCAAGAAACAGACCGGATCTTAGAAAAGTCTACGATGGAGAAGTCTGTTTTCAATGTATCAAGCGAAAAGATCACTCTTGAGGTTCTTCCGTGCACGATGCGTGCACTCAACGGACCTCACGTTCCTCTGGTTGTTGTTGACGAGATTGATACGGTTTCTGGTGAGGCTGTTAAAGCATACAAAGAGATTTCTGGTATGCTTGACTCAAAGCGAGGAAAGAAACCTCTTAGGGTTGGTATCTCTACTCGTAAGTCTAGATACGGTCTGATGAACCAGGCAATCGAGAACGCAGAGAAGCAAGGGCGTCATGTTCGTCGCTGGACAGCGTTTGAGTTCACCGAAAGATGCCCAGACTCAAGATCTGGAGTAGATAAGCAAACATACTACATCGACCAGCAGTCGTTCGATGTCCGTCTTCCTTTAGACTATGCAAAACTTGGCGATCAAAAGAAAAAAGATTACGCCGCGTACGAGATGTATTCTGGTTGCTATAAGTGCCCCCTTGCCCCGATATGCCTTGGGGATGCAAAAAATCAGACGTCAACTTCGCCTATGCTTAAGTCTATTGACGAGCTTTCGCAAAAGATCTTGTCCGAAGGCCCAGATTGGGCAATGTCTCAGTTGATGAACCTCAAGCCCTCTGTAGAGGGAATTGTTTTTAAAGAGTTCGACGAGCGCACTCACGTAAAGACGTGGAACCAGATGTGGCACATACTCACAGGAAAGGAGTTTCCTGGCGAGTGCAATCACGATATATTCGTCAAGAAGTGCTTGAATATGGGGCTACCAGCGTATTCCGGTATTGACTGGGGGTGGTCAAATCCGCATACGTTAGTTACTTTCTTTGTTGACTCAAAAGAAAACATATATATTGTTCGCTGCGACGGCATGACATATATTTCAAGACCCGCCTGGATGCATCACGTGAAAAACAAATGGCACCAAGTGTATCGCACGCAGCTCTATTTTCCTGATCAAGCAGATCCAGGCGATGCTGTTGAAATGCGTAAACTAGGCCTACCTACTTCAACGAATACAGATAAGGGTCAAGTTAACACCGGCATTCAAGTTATTAAGAAGTGGTTAAAAGTACCAGGCGCCGGAGAACCAAAGATCTTCTTAGCTCAAGAGACGTGCCAGCCTCTGATAAAAGAATTTCAGCTCTATCATTACAAGGTCGATGCTGCGGGTATGATAACCGATGACCCAGACACCGAACATGATCACTGGATCGACGCGTTAAGATATGCCGTAACCAACTTATTCGGCAAGGGTGCAGTAATATTGTCTTCTGCAGGACTAGACGTTGATATGACTAAATTAGTTGACTCAACGGGAAGCTTTTTTAAACCACCCACGCCAGAAGAATACGCTAAGGTTAACAATATTCCGTTTAATCCGGAGGTTAATCTCGACAAGATGGGTAAAATAGGAAGGCTATCTGAAATAGAAGACGATGAAGAGCAGGGTGCTGACGGCGGCTTCATATGGCAGTTCTGATCGTATAATAAGACCACCTTAAGGCCGGAGACAAAGATGTCTTGGATTGAAGATATTAAAAAAGCAGTTACCGAATCTCTTCGTAAAGATATCGAAGATCTGACCAAATCAGATGGCGATAAACTCCCTGACTCTCTACAGGAACAAAACCGGTCACAAGATTCGCAAGATTTAGTTGGTAGCCGCGCTATCCTAACAGACCCGTATTATGATCACGCGGCGCATAATTATTTTCTTTCTAAATCAAAGATCTCCCGCATCGCAAACCGTACGTTGAGAGAAATCTCAATGCGCGACTGGCTCGTTAATGCCATCCTGCAAATCAGATGTGATACTGTCCTTCGCTTCTCCCGACCACAAGAGAAGAAGTATGACATGGGTTATCGTTTCGTAAAGGTTAATCACCACGAGCCGATGACGCAGGAAGATATCGAAAACATCCGCATGCTGGAAGAGTACGTGTACCATTGTGGTCGCACCGACGGCACCCCGCGTGGCGAAGAGATGCTCTTTGGAGAGTTTCTTAAACTAATTACGTGGGATGCGCTTACGTTTGGTCATATCGCAACAGAAAAAGTTTTAACCCGAAAAGGATCGCTCCATAGATTCCGTCCGCTTCCTGCCGAGACGGTTTATAGGGTAAACCCAAACGTTTCAAAAGATACCGTTGAGAACCAGGCCAAAATAGCTCTTGAGCTTTATCATAAAAAGCGCTCTGACAACGATCCCCGCGGGGATGGTCAGATTAACAACCCGGACTCGGAATATCTTAAATACGTCCAGCAAACAATGGACATGCGCGTCATCAACGTCTTTGGCGATGAAGACATGGTATTTAAGTTGTTCAATCCAAAGAATTTTGCCGACTCTAACGGATATGCGATATCGATGGTTGAGCAAGCTGTGATCATGATCACCAACCATCTTAATGTTGAGTCATACAATGCAAATTACTTTACGCACGGATATGCAGCTCGAGGTATCTTGCACCTCAAAGGAACTGTTACTCAAAACACTCTCGCGTCTTTCCGTCGTCAGTTCTACAACACTATTTCTGGCTCGAACAACGCTTGGCGCACTCCGATTGTCGCAGGTCTCGACGACGTTCAATGGATACCGATGTCAGGATCTGCACGCGAGATGGAGTACATCAACTTCAACTCCCACGTCATGCGATCAATTTGCGCACAATTTCAGATCGATCCCATTGAAGTCGGTCTAGATTACTTAACTACAGCCAACGGTCGCGCAGCTGCGCAAGCAAAAGAATCTGGACAATTTAAGATCACGTATTCTCGTGAACGCGGTCTCTTGCCGATCCTTTACTTTATTGAAGACCTAATCAACCAAGACATTGTTCCTGCGTTAGATAAAGAACTCGCATCTAAATATAAGTTTAAATTTGTCGGATACACAGACGATACAGCCCAGACGGACATTTCGCTGCGTCAAGCACAAATGACCGTATTTTCTTCGATGAACGATCTTCTAAAAAATGAGGATCGTAAACCCATTGACCATCCAATTGCAGATCTGCCACTTAATCAGGCTTTCTGGGGTCTCGTCGATAAGATGATGACTAAGGGCGAGCAGAGGGAAGTATTCCTTGGCGACAAGGGTGCAACAGAGCGAGATGAACTCAAGTATCTTCCTGGCGATCCAATGTTCTTGCAATGGTCGAATTTGCTTATGACCAAACAGGCTCAAAAAGAGGCCAAAGATCAACAAAAGCAACAAGCGGCAATGCAGCAGCAGCAAATGGATCATGAGCACGATCTTCAACGTCAGCAGGTCGATGGAGACGCGGAACGTCAAAAGCAAGCAGATGCTGAGGCTGCAGTTAAAGCTGGATCCCCTATTCAACAGCTCCAGGAAACTGCGAAAGAGTATGGTGCAACGCAGGCTTCTAATATTGGGGGCACGGTGACGCGCAATCCAATAAATGTTGCTGCTGACTTAGAAAAAGAATAACTGAACAATAACAATTCTTTTGTATAAATATCTCTATTGAGGAGATCTATTTATGGCTTGGATTGTAATTGAAGGCATTGATAGGAGCTTTAAATCTTCTGCGGCCAAGTTGTACGAAGCCAAAGGTTTTAAGGTTATCCATTTTTCCGCTCCAGATAAAAAATACTACCAACCTGGTTACACTGGGCCGACATACTTTGAATCTCTCATCGAGATGATGGTTTCGCTTTCTGGTCAAGACGTAGTTTTTGACAGATCGTGGTACGGCGAGGCTTGCACATGGCCGCAGATATACGGTCGCAAATCTCTCTTAATAGAAGAAGATCTAGACGTTCTTCGCGAGTTCGAAGAACAAAATTCTGTTTCTCGAATCTTAATGGTTGACCCAGATGTAGAGGCTCATTGGAAGCGCTGCGTAGACAATAAAGAACCGTTGACGCGATCGCAGTTTAATTCTGCCCAACAGCTCTATGGAATTATGGCAGATAGGCACGGTTTTGAAATCAAAACAATGCATGATTTCGTGCAACCCACACAAAAGGTAGAAGAAATGCAACCACAGCAAACTGAACCCAAGGTTCAAGTAGAAGAACCTACAAATGTTCTTAAAATCGACACACCAATTAAGCTTACGCCTGAACAGCTTAAACTGCAACAAGCCAACGCCATAAATGACGTTTTATCCTCTCGAGTAGTAAAGAAAAAGGGCGCAGAATACGATCAAATTGAATCCCGCATCAGGGAGTTCCTTAATTCAGAGTTGGCTAAAATTTTGGGAACAAACGCTCAGCAACCAGCGCTTCCATTCACTAATGAAGAAGTTACGCTGCTCAAAGCATTGGCAAATCGGGTAAAAGATAAACGCGCTTAACAAATACGGAGACAATTAATGAAAATCGCAGAATCAAACAAAAAACGCAGTAAATCCGCTATAATTCGTGTAGCTGAATTAGAGCGCGAAGTGGCTAATTTGGCCCTTGCTGTGAGAGTGTCTCAAACACTACTTAAGCAATTCATGGAGCAATTGCGCCCCATGCAAGACGATTTGACTCGTTTTTACGCTGCACTAAACGATGTACAGTACAAAAACACTGCTCTTATCTCTTCTGTTCCGGGTGTGTCACGCGAAAACGTGGCAACCCTTGCCGACCAACTGAAACTAGCCGATTGGCAAGAATCGTCTGATAAAGACGACGCCGTACGCGATCTGGTTCCCGCAGATCAGGTTACCTCAGAAAATGATGTAATCGTGATTACCTCTACGACGCCAGACGAGCCTGAAGATCGTGGCATCTTCCGTTCTAAATCAGTACTCAAAGACATTGCCAACCAAGACATCGCGACTGGTTTTTTAAATCAGCCAGTTGGCTCAACGCTTGAGACCACTATCAACGGCGCCCGACATGTTGTTCAGCTGTTGGCTGTTCGTGTTCAGAAGCCAGCAGCAACCACTGCTGAGTAATATCATACTGATTTCGGCTCCAGCTTAAACCTGGAGCCGATTTTTATTTTGTCCAGAGTATAACAAGCAAGACTAAACCTCTTGCGAGAGCTCAATGAGCGATCTTAACGACAGATTTAAGTCTAGGTGTCCACGCAAACTTGGCCAAATAACCAAGGAGTGGTGTCCTTTAGCTGTCTTAAGACTTAAGACACTTAGGGCTTCTAAGAAGGAGCTATCTGAGGAAGAGGAAGCCAACCTTCCAGGTTGCGCATGGGCAATCGATGATCAAATGTCTGGTTATTGCTGGTTCGCCTATGAGGCGCACAACATGCCTGAAACACCTTCAACCGACGTAGACATCGCAGCAATGCTTCACGTATCCACCGATACCGTAAAGAAAACCGCTGAAAGAGCAATAAATAAAATACAGAACTGTCGCGCGATCAAAGA
>Ga0255147_1000023_pt1 | contig 100354 bp, 138 predicted proteins | sample Atl_Miss_RepA_8h_FD_183034 | JGI IMG/M metagenome (GOLD analysis project Ga0255147, IMG submission 183034) | Freshwater microbial communities from Altamaha River, Georgia, United States - Atl_Miss_RepA_8h | ecosystem: Environmental > Aquatic > Freshwater > River | place: USA: Georgia... | reverse complement strand
CTAGTTCATATATGTAGCTTAATAATTAAGTTGACGAACTAGGGCCTATAGCTTAATCTGGTGAAAGCAATTGTCTTATATACAATCGACTATCGGTTCAAATCCGATTAGGCCTACTTAGCAAGTTTCATTCGTAGATTCAAGATATCCTAATTTGCTCCAAGACAACCCATATAGCGAATGTCTTACTCCACTTGATACATATGCAACCTTGTGGGTAAACTCTCTAGTAAGCGGTATATTGATAAGCATACCTGGTTCTGGCTTTATTACTATATCAGGGAAGTTTCTGAACATTAGCTCCCCGCCCTCAAAATCATCATTAAGATATAGTGAGAAAGAAGCCGTAATTACAGGATGTCCTTCTATATTTTCACCTTGATTTTTACCAGGATCTTCTTCTGCATGCCAGGGCATTGTGTAATTTAACTCAATGCACTTTGGTGCATTTTCTTTTACAATTTCCTCTGGAGCAGAGAATATTGATTGAAATGTAGAGATTCCAGCAAATGTTTCAGGTAATACTGCTCTACATCTATCATCTATTCCAGTTATAGGTTTTTTAAATAAATCTAAAGGTCTTTCAGGAGATCCTGAAGTTGGAAGCTTTAAAGTTCCACATTCCATATATTCAGGCACATTTTGCAAAAATTTATTTCTTATTGCTCCAGGCCAGGGGGATCTTTTAGTTGTATACCATGCCTGAGGGTCATTTGCTTCTTGCATCAAAAAATCAATTTCTTCTTGAGATAGAAAATTTCTAATAAACCATAAAGGTTTTCCTTCAATAGGATATTCTTTTCTAGCCTCTAGTTCAGATTTAATTGACTCGTATGTGCTCATATGACTATTATACTAGATAATGATCTTCTATACTGCCGCCGACGCACTGCACTTGATTTATGTTATAATTTATACATGAGTGATAAAATACAGCCTAAATGTTCTTTTTGTGACAAATATGCATATACTGAAAAAATGCATTGTGACGGTTCATTTACTCAGCACTGCGTGGACCATGCAAACTTCGGTGGCGGGTCAGAATTTAAGATTAGATGAATAAGATATATAGAAAATTAATTATACTTTCATGGGTTTTAATGATATCTTACGTGGTGCTTTTGGGATACATTCTTTAAGATGCCTTACAGGCTGATTGAGAGTTTTTTAGACCTTATTTGATGTAAAGATACCAAACACTTAGGTATAGGCCTTAAAAACCGTTTTATAAGTTTTTATCTTCTATCTACCCGCCGCACTTTTGCACTATTAATTTATTATATTATTTTTTGATAAAGCTATTTTGTATATTTTGTCATCAATGTCTGCTAAATTATTTAATATTTCATTTTTTTCCTCTATAGACAAGGACTCATAAAGTTCTTTTGATGAAATATTTTTACCAATGTATTGATTTTTTTCATCTATATAAGAAAACCATAGATCAAACTTTGTTTTGTCTATATCTAGATCAGAAATCATTTTGTTCATAATTATTTTAGGATTCATATTTTCTTCAAAAATATAAAAATAGTTAACTCTTTTTGCCCTATCTATACAAATTTCCTCATAGTTTTCTCCTGAAGCTTTTAGAAATGATCCATAGTCTTTTATTTTTTGCCCATAAAAAAAATGTTTTGATTGATTATTTTTGTACATATTTGATTTAGGATCTTTAATTTCTTTCAGAAATCTTTCCTTTATTTTTTCATCAAATGTTTTAATTTTTCTAGCATCAATAAAAAGGCTGCAAATCTGAGATACTGGTTCTCTGATACCAGAGACTATGTATGTTGATTGATCTATAGCTGGATGCCAGCCAAAATGTGTATATCCAAAATCGTCATTTGCAATTTTTCTGTTAATTATTGACATTTTTTTATTTAACCTTAAATGTGTATATAGGTTGTCATAAAGAAATCTTCCTCCAGTTTTACAAACATGAAGGTGATAGTAAGACTCATATGTCATTCTTTAGGTTTTTCAAAAGCTGGGTAAGCTTTAGAGTAAAGTTCAAGTTTTTCGTCTATAAGTTCTTTGAATTGTGGATTTAACCTAAGCGGTTGATTCCAGTTTGTAAGATCCTGTTCAGATTCAGAACCAATCTGTTTCTCCCATTCTGGGGTTTTGTAGTTATAAAATGTTCCAGGATTGTCTTCTGCTAACAATGAAAAACAAGAAAATGCATATCTTGTTCCAGACTCAGTAGCTCTTGTACCATGGTGGTATGGTGAGCATGCTCCATGAAGTATAAGGTCCCCTTCTTCTGGCTGTAGCTCAAGGCAAGGTTCTTCTAATCTAGATTTTGTTATGTCAGTACCATTCTTTTTTATCGTTCCGTCTGGATTTATATTAGGATAAAAAACTTTACCGCCAGTAAATTCTCCAAGATATGCTACATATCCAAATTCAAGCTCACAGCATGTAGACCATTGATCAATTTCCATTAATAGGCTGCAATTGCCTTTGCCAGGACTGTCTGTGTGAACAAACATTCCTTCATCTTGATTATTTGTAATCATTATATTTCTAACTGGATGAATTACAAGCTCTGGGTATATTAATTCTGACATAAATTTCCACAATGGGAAAGTAGACATTAGAGGAGGACTCATTTTGTCTTCGTACCAATCACGAACACTCCATAAATTTTTTAAAGAACCCTTTTCATAAGTTGCAAGTTCTTCTTTTATGGGGTCAAGAATTTCTTTAGGTATTACGTTTTTAAAAATGTATATCTTTTCAGAAACTTGCTGACATCTAGGGTCTTGGGTAAATTTAAACATTTTTCTTCCTCATTATTTTATTTTTAATTTTTAATAAAAAGTTTTCGATTTTAATTTCTGTTTGCCCAGACTTTGACTTCCTGTAGTTTTCTGACTGAAAATACGGGCTTGACATTACTTTAGAAAAGTGATCTCTAGGCATAACATAATTATACCACTAATAAAGTAGAAACCCAGATAGAGGCGGATCTATCTGGGTCTACGTGCTTTCGCACAATACAGGGAACAAAAAGCTCGACCTGTAAATCTAATTGTATTATTAAGTTTTAATAAAGTCAATACTTACTTATAGGCTATTGCTTGTCCAGTAGGAAGCTCCAATATTGAGTCTTTCCCAAAAAAATCTTGAAATGCTTTTCTAGCACCAATAGTTTTATATGAACCATAGTCATCGCATATCATTACTCCGCCACTAGCCATTTTAGGATAGAAGTAATCAATAGAATCTCGTGTTGGCTCGTATAAATCAACATCTATATGTACAAATGAATATTGAGCATCTTCCAGTTGAGAGAATACTTCTGGAATCCATCCTTTATATAGTTTAACATTTTTAAAATCGGATAGGTTATGGGTTGCGGGCTCTATGGGTATAGATAATTTTATTGTTTTAAAATAATCAGTGTCATGTTCCATAGGTTCTGATACGCCCTCAAATGAGTCTATTCCTATAAACTCTAAAGGACATAAATCTGCAACAAAAAACATTGACATTCCAGCAAATGTACCGCACTCAGCCCATTTAGCGCCTATTCTTTTTTTATTTTTTGCAAGTTGTCTTAAAATATAGAGTCTACCATAAAGAGCGTTGTCAAAAGTATTTGACATGCCAGTAATAGAATTAAACCGACGACATAGAGTCATAAACTCTTCATCGTCGGTCCAACGTGTAAGGAACCCTTCCACTAATCTTCTTTTCTAACCAATTCCCAGCTAGGAAGGTGACTGATCATAATTCTAATTTGTTCGCATTCAGAATCACTATCAGCTGTTACGTGAAGCTCTGCTGTTAATCCGTTAGGGAATTCTTCTCTTCTATCAAGTCCATTGCTCATCTCTGTATAAAGAGAGTGAACAACATCATCAATAGGCTTAAAGACATATTTAGCCATTTATTACTCCTTTTTCTATAAGTCTTGTTAAGGTATTAGTACAAATCAATTGAAAAGATTGTGTACCCTGATCTAAATGAGCCTGAATATCTTTTTCCTCAAGCCCCGCATTTTTATACAAAAATGTCATATCTTCAACTATACCATCATATAGCAGTTGAAGAATTTCATCTCTAGTCATTGTTTTCTCCTGGAGTGTAAGAAGGCGCAGGACCCAATAAGTACCCCGCCTCATGATATTGTATCATTTTTTCTATATCTTCACTAGGGGCAACATGCTTAGCCATTAGGGCTAAAATATCATATATTCTGTGCAACATGATATATGTGACCATAGGTAAATTATCTTCTAGATTAGAAGTTTTTTCTTCTTCAGTCATCTTGCCTTCCTAAATCTTCCCAAAATTTTTCTCTCCCCATAGAATCGGTTACTGGCATGGGTTTAGATTCGTTTTCAATATTATCCATGCTGTTAATCCACCAATCAACTTTTGATTTTATTTGATTATATTTTGATACGCCCATTGTTACTTTGTATGAACATGACAAGCAATATAAAAATATTTCATCGTCTAATCCTAAATTGGGCATAAGAGAAGCCTGATCTACTGGGCATAAAAGCTTTTCAACCAGGCCTTTCTCAGACATGGATATATATGTTGATACGTACTGTATCTCCATTTACATCCTTTCTACTTCGTTGGGAATTTTAAATAAAATTCCTTTGCTGGGGCGTTTAACCCCTTCCATGACGACCAGTCGGTTCCGCCTTGCGTCATGTAATACGTTATCTCTGCGTTAATTACTGGGTCAAACAAAAGTATGTTTGACTTTAAGTCGAATTTCTCTTTACGATCAATGCCGAGATTTCCCAACATGTTAATCTGAAAAATTCCATAGGAACTGTCTCCAGTTTTCCTGTTACCATTGTAAGCCATTGGGCGTCCATTGGATTCCCGCTTAGCAATAGCCCAAGCCGTTTTAAGGGCTTTTCCTTCAAAGCCGACAGCTTCGAGTAATTCTTTTAACTCTAAGTCTGAAAGCATCTCAGAAGGCTTGTATACAGTATTGCTGTACTTCTCTAGGGTTTCTTTCTTAAGTTGTGCTTCTGATTTAGTCTCTACCTGTACTTGAGGTGCAGATAAAGCCAAAGCAGCTGGCTGTTGTCCAAATAGAAATAGTGTTCCTACTACTATATAAGACCAGTTATGTACTACATCACTCAGCCTGTTTTTTATTTTCTCCATTGGCATTTCCTCCTTTAGAGATAACGAACTACTATAATAACATTGGTTTAAGGTTACTGTCAAGTCAGTTGACTAAAATTTTAGTTGATTGATAATTAAATAATTAAAACTTGTTTTTTTTATTCTTGCTCTAGACCTACAATAAAATTTTTGATACACTTAGTATCTTATTATTTTTAAAGGAAAGAGGCGTGAATTAATGTCAAAAACTATTGATAATCCGTATGAAAATTTCATAGCATTATCTCGATATGCAAGATGGATCCCAGAAGAAAATCGTCGTGAAACATGGGGTGAAACTGTAGATCGATACTTTGATTTTATGAAAGAACATTTAGCCGAAATTGGTTATGTTCCAGATACAAAGTTAGTTGATGAGTTAAAGAACGCTGTTTATAACAGAAGCGTTATGCCGTCCATGAGGTCTGTAATGACAGCTGGCGCAGCATTAGAACGTGATCATGTTGCAGGATACAATTGCTCCTTTGTTCCAGTAGATTCTCCAAGATCATTTGATGAGACTATGTATATCCTTATGTGCGGTACGGGCGTTGGATTTTCAGTAGAGTATAAATATATTAATAAACTTCCTTCCGTTCCAGAAACTTTTGAAAAATCTACAACTACAATTGTAGTAGAAGATTCAAAGCAGGGTTGGGCAAAATCATTCCGTGAGCTATTAGCACTTCTTTGGTCTGGACAAATCCCATCTATTGATGTTTCAAAACTTCGTCCAGCAGGTGCTCGTTTAAAAACTATGGGTGGTCGCTCTTCTGGCCCACAACCACTTATTAACCTTTTTGATTTTACAATTGCTAAATTTAAAAATGCAGCGGGTCGTCAGTTTAAGCCGATTGAAGCACATGACATCATGTGCAAAATTGGTGAGATTGTAGTTGTTGGCGGTGTACGTAGATCAGCTATGATTTCTCTTTCAAATATTAATGATATTGAGATGGCTCAAGCAAAATCTGGAAATTGGTGGGAAAACAATTCACAACGTGCATTGTCAAATAACTCTGTTGCGTATTCTCGCAAACCAGAGATGGAGCAGTTTATTGCAGAATGGAAATCTTTGTATGACTCAAAGTCTGGGGAACGTGGAATCTATAATGTTGCAGCAGCGCAGGCTCAAGCGGCGAAATATGGTCGTAGAGACCCTGAAATCCATTATGGAACGAACCCATGTTCAGAAATTATTTTACGTCCTTATCAGTTTTGTAATCTTTCAGAAGTCGTATTACGTGAAAACGATACAAAGGAAGATATCCAACGCAAGGTTGAACTTGCAACGATACTTGGCACATGGCAATCAACGCTAACTGACTTTAAGTATCTTCGTAAAATTTGGAAGGATAATACCGAAGAAGAAAGACTATTAGGTGTTTCTTTAACTGGACAATTTGGCCATAAATTTATGTCTGGTAAACAAGATATAGTTGCACTTGAAGCATTTTTAATGTCATTACGTGAGCATGCAAGAGAAGTAAATAAAAAAGAAGCAGCAAAAATTGGCATTAATGAATCTGCTGCCATCACATGTGTGAAACCCTCTGGCACAGTGTCACAACTTGTGGGAGTTTCTTCAGGAATGCATGCATGGCATTCTCCATATTATATTCGCACAGTACGTGGGGATAAAAAAGATCCACTTTCAACATTCTTAAAGGAAGTTGGAATTCCAGTGGAAGATGATTTTATGAAACCAAATGACACTTATGTATTTTCTTTCCCAGTAAAGGCTCCAGAAGGAGCAATTACAAGAAATGATCTTACAGCAATTGAACATTTGAATACTTGGCTTGTTTATCAACGTGCTTGGTGTGAACATAAGCCATCAATTACAGTTTCTGTTAAAGAAGACGAATGGATGGAAGTAGGTGCTTGGGTTTACAAGCACTTTGATGAAGTATCTGGTATCTCGTTCCTGCCTCATTCAGATCACTCCTATAAGCAAGCTCCTTATCAGGAAGTTACTGAAGCAGAGTACTTAGAACTTCTTGCCAAGATGCCTTCGGAAATACGTTGGGCTGATTTATCGTTTTATGAAACAGAGGACGGTACTAGCGGAACTCAAACTTTAGCATGTACATCAGACGGAAATTGTGAGATTGTAGATATTTCTGCTTAATGGTAGAATATATACATGAGGTAAAACTCAAAACCCATGGGATGGTCCCAGAGGAGATGGTAAAATGGCAAAAAAGTACGATAAAGCCGATTTAAATAAGGATGGAAAGGTAACAATGCAAGAAAAGATTCTAGCAGCATTAGCAAGTTACGGACGTCATTTCCTAGGTGCAGCAATTGCCCTATACATGACTGGTAATACAAATCCAGGCGATTTGGTAAAGGGTGGAATTGCAGCAATTCTCCCAGTTATTCTAAAGGCGCTTAACACAAACGAGCCAGCTTTCGGATTTACAAAAGAAAGCAAGTAATTAGTCAATTAGAAATACTCCTGTGCTAAAATTAGTACAGGAGTATTCCTATTAGGAGACTATAGCAAATGGCAGTACAAAAAAATTGGGAAGTAGATCATAACGCAACTTTTACTTTTCAAGTTCAGTATACAGAAGACGACGAGGTAACACCTATCGATCTTACTGGTGCATCTGCAAAGATGCAGGTTAGAGATACAAAAGGTGGAAGTAAATTAGCTTTTACACTTACATCACCTTCAGGTGGAATTACAATAGATGGACCTACTGGTACATTGGATGTAAAAATGACACCAACTCAAACAGGAAAAATGTTTTTTCCTAAATCTGCATACGACATTATGGTTATCGATTCAAATGGGAATAAAATTAAACTCCTTGAGGGTTTTATGACACTCAGTAGATCGGTAACAATATAATGGCCGAAAAAGTTATAGTTAAAGAACAAGTAAGAAATGTAAAAGTATCAACACCAGGACCTCAGGGCCCACGTGGTAGAACTATTCTTAATGGACACGGCAATCCTTCTAACAATTTTGGTTTAGAAGGAGATTATTATTATGATGTTGATCAGTTTTGGTTCTGGGGACCAAAACCAAGCAATACAACATGGCAAGATGCAGTTAAAATAAAACTAACAAATGCAACAGGTATATATTCCTGGGAATTGTCACAGCTTGATGGACCTACTGATGGAATTTACTCAATAACAATTAATCATTATTTAGGATATCATCCAAATATAACTGTAAAAGATAGCGCAGGAGATATTTGGGAAACTGGTATTGAATGGAATAATGAAAATACAATAACACTGACGATGGCACAACCCTTTTCGGGAACAGCGTATCTGTCATAAGGAGAATAGATAATGGCAAGAAAATTTACAGTTAGCTTAGATCTCAACAAGAATGAGTTGCTAAATGCTAGATTACAAAATCTGTCTGCCGACCCATCTTTGCCAGTCGCAGGACAGTTATACTACAATACAACATATAAAGAAACAAGATTTTATGATGGTACGCAGTGGATTGCGGGCGGAGCAACAAAATACGGTTTATTGTCAGAAAGACCAGCACCATCTAAAGGTGGAATCCTTTATGTAGCTACAGATAATCAAACTCTGTATTTAGATAACGGTACAGCCTGGGTACAGATATCAGTAAACCCACAAGATTTAGCAGATGCAGTACAAAGCTTGACAGATGCTTTAGATGCACACAATAATTCTATAACTGGAGTACACGGAGTATCTGGAGACGTAGTCGGAACTTCTGATTCACAAACCTTAACAAATAAGGTAATTGGGTCAGGATCAAGACTAGGTGCAGATTTTGATGCAGACGGATACAAGATTAATTGGGTCGGAGATCCAGTAGATAACAAGGATGCAGCAAACAAAGAATACGTTGATACACAAATTGCAGCATCTGAAGCATCAACAGCATTAACATTTTTTGATGTTGAAAACGAAACTACAGTTGAAAGAGATGGAAACAATGTAACAATTGGTTTGCCAGATAACGTAGTTCTTGCTGGTGAAATAACAGCAGCTTCAGGTCACATCATCGGTAACTTGCAAGTTGATGGTGATGTTAATATTGAGGGTACATTAAATGCTATCAATAGAACTGAAGTAAATATTGATGATAATACAATTGTATTAAATACTAATTTTACAGGTTCACCTACAACAGATGCTGGCATTACAGTAAATCGTGGAGACGAAGCTGATGTATCAATAACATGGGATGAAACAAACGACCTATGGACATTGACAAATAATGGAACAAATTATCATTCTATTGCACGTAAATATGCAATAACAATCGGAGACGGCTCTTTAACTCAATTTACAATAATGCATAATCTTAATACAAAAGATGTTACAGTTCAAATTTTTGAAAACAATACTTCTTATGCACAAGTTGAAGCAGACGTAGAGCATACTTCTGAAAATTTTGTCAGAATTAATTTTGCATCTGCACCAACATCAAATGAGTATAGAGTAGTAATTGTAGGTTAATATGTCTAGAAAAATGAGAGTTCCGTTAAACCTCTATACTGCAACTTCTGATCCAGAAGTTGGAGAAGAAGGTGACATCTATATTAATACACTTACAAAAAATATAAGAGTTTATAATGGAACAGAGTGGTTTGAGTTAACACCTCCAAGTGATGACCCTACCCCATTTTACAGACATACACATGCGTTTGACGGTTCAGTGCATACAATTGATATTCATAACCCGATAACATTTTTTGATATTAATGAACAAGCAGGACCACAAGAAGAAATACCATTATGGAAAATGGACGGTGGAACACCAATGGATGATAATTCATCAGAAGATGCAGAGTTTCCAAATGCTTTTGTTGGAGGAGACCCAGGATCAATTCCAGAGCCAGAAGAAGACTATACGTTAATTGATGGCGGAAGCTCTTTAGACGTAGAAGGTGTTACACTAGATCTAGGAGGATCAAATTAATTATGGCAACAAGAATACAATTTAGAAGAGATTTAGCGGCAAACTGGATTGCAAATAATCCCATCTTGCTACCTGGAGAAATTGGAATTGAAACAGATACTCTTAAATTTAAAATTGGTAATGGTCAAAGATGGAACAATATTCAAAACTACGCACTAAAACCAGGTTTAGCTGGTGGAGTTGCTGAATTAGGTCCTACTGGTAAAATTTATGTTGGACAAATGCCAGATCAGGTTTCTATTAATTTAGAAGTAGACGAGGCGGTTGCCAGACACTGGCAAACAGTTACAACTTCAGATCTTGTTGAAGGATTAAATCTTTATTTTACAGAACAAAGAGCAATTGATGCAAATGAAGCAGCTATTGCAGCAGCAATTGTTGGTGCAAGTCAAGATGCAACAACTAAGGCAAGCGCTGCACAGTCAGCAGCAATTTCTGCAGCAGCAACTGATGCTCAATTAAAAGCTGATCAAGCACAAACAAATGCAATTTCAGTTGCTGAAGCATATACAGATTCTGAAATTATTGATGCTAAAACTGAAATTCATGCAAATACAGAAATTCTTATTGCGGATGCAATAGGGCAAGAAGTATTCAATAGAAATGAAGCAATTGCAACTGCCGTTGCTTCTGAAGAATATGAAAGAAATGCTGCTATAAATGCTTTGACTACTTCAGATATTGAAGAAGGAACAAATAAATATTTTACTGATGCAAGAGCTCTTGCAGCAACACAATCAGCAATAAATGCAGCAGCAAGCTTGACTGGTAAAACTACTTCTAATTTACCAGAAGGCTCAAATTTATATTTTACAAATGCAAGAGCTATATCCGCAACAAATAATGCTAGAACACAGGTTTTGCTTGCAGCGTTAGATGCAACCGACACATTAAGATCAGATGTTGCAAACACATACGCAACAATAGACTCACTTTCTGGATATCAAGAAATTGCTGATAGAAATCAGGCAAACGGATATCTAGGATTAGATTCTACAAATCATATTGATCCAAGCTTTATTCCGTCATCAATTGCAACTGTTTCTTATGTTAATCAAAAAGAAACTGATGCAAATAGTTATACAGATACAGCAATAGCTAATCTTTTAGGATCAGCTCCAGGAACTCTTGATACAATTAATGAAATTGCTGCAGCTCTAGGGGCAGACCCTAATTTTGCAACAACAATTACAACGGAGCTTGGAAATAAATTAAATATAACAGATGCAATAAGCACTTATGAAACAATTTCTAATGTTGCATTAAAAGCACCAATTGATTCTCCATCATTTACTGGAGAAGTTGATTTTAGCCTTGCTTCAGTTAGCGGATTAAACGTTAACTCTGGGCTTCCTTATCAGCCAGGAAACACAGGTAAATATTTAACAACAGACGGGTCAAGTGCTTATTGGGGTGATTTAAATCTTGATAATTATTTAACATCTCAAGTTGCTGCATTAACATATTTAACAATTACTGATGCAGAAAATAATTACGTACAGACAGACGGCCTAAATAACACTTTAGGAGATTATGTTTTAGAAGCAGATAGAAATCAGAATAACGGATTTGCAGGACTAAATTCAAGCGGTAAAATTTTACAATCTGTAATTCCTTATGAGGAGTATTCTTCTCTTCCAACATATGAAAGCGGAAGAATTGTTTCTTTATCATCAGAGTCAACTGCATATGTTGCTACAAATGGTAATTGGGTAAAACTTGCTACAGATGCTAATGCACAGGCATACGGATACCATAATCCAGATAATGCAACACAAGCAAATAAGATAGCTTTTGGTTCTTCGGAAAGTCCGACAATTGCTTCTCCAACAACAGGCGATATTTACATTCAGATATAAGGGAGAATAAGTGAGCGCAAATATTTTTAATGGTTCCAGCTGGAATCCATTTAAAAAAGTAAAGTTGTTCAACAGCGGTTCTTGGGTTGATGCTAAAAAAGCATTAATTTGGAATGGGTCTGAATGGGTAGCTTTTTATGGCGCTCCAATAAATGAAACCGCACCTACTTTTACATGGGAGTACCCAGAAGGTATCGGCGGAGGTCTAGGACAAACCGTAACTGTTTCAAACGGAACATGGATAGGAACAGTAGATTCATACAAGTATCAATGGCAAAAAGGTCAATTTACGTCAAACGGGATAATTTGGTCCGACCTGACTGGTAAAACAACTAATTCTTTATATCTTTCTGAAGATTTAAATATTGTAGGATATGCAATCAGATGTTCTGTAATTGCCGTTGGTGCTCAAGATAGTGAACCAGCATATGCAACTATAGATAATACAATTGTTCCTCCTCAAAAACTTACTTATGCTTTTACTCAAGTTTTACAAAATGGCTCAATAAGAATTATTTGGAGCCCATCACTTGGATCCACTGGCTATACAATTCAATGGCAGGGACCAGGAATACCATTAACATATAAAACTGTAGATGGAAAAGTTAATAACTATTTTGATTGGGATTTTGGATCACCAGACGTAAACGCATTGGTGGGCTTAACAACTTTAGGTGTATTAGTTAATCCTATAAATAATAATAATCCATTCCTTCAAATGTCAGGCACACCGTACATTCAGGGGTACGGAAAAAATGCAGATGTTTCTGACTTGCTTCCTAATAAGCCATCCGTAACCGCAACAGTTTCAGCAAATGTTAATGGATACGACGATAACGCTGGAAAAATTGAATGGGTAGCAAATAATATTACTCAGTCATATTATGGAGTTTATACAGACATTTTTGGTTCCGAATTTGGTCCAATTTATGAAGGAACAACGGCAACAACTCAAAATATAGCAAATTATTCCCCAGGCACATTGTCTGGACCTTGGAGAGTTAAAGTTAATGGAACAGCAAGAGGGTTCGTAGGTCCTTGGACATCAGGAGATGGGTATTTTACCTCAGAGCAAAGAATCCCAACAAACCCAACTGTAACGCTCACACCTACTTCAAACATTGTAGCTGGAACAACTCTTACGGCTAATTCAGGAAGTTGGGCAAATAACCCTAGCTCTGTAACAGTTCAAATTATTTCTGCAAGCTCTCAATCTTTTGTTCCATATAATGTTGTTGCAACGGGATCAGGTTCAACTTCAGCATCTGCAACATATACCTGCTCATCAAGCGATCAGTCAGGTCAACTATATTTTATGGCATTGACTTATGCAAGCAATACAAAAGGAACTTCAGAGGAATACTACTCTTCAATGGTTCAATGTAAATCAAATGATGTTGCCCCATCAGGTGGAGTAGTAGATATAAATGGTTCTGGTCAAGTTGGAAGTTCAATTTCTGCCTCCGTTACAACCCCGTTTAGCGGTACAAACTTATCTGTAAGTTCTACTGTTAAGAGATGGCAAAGTGGACAATTTGTTGATGTTGGTTCACCTTACACAGTACAGCAATCTGATCTATCAGTGTCTGATGGAAAAGGAACCACAGGGCCAGCTGTATTTTATGCATTTGCAACAGCAACAAACAGTGTTGGCACCAGAACAATACAGTCTAGTAGTTATGTAACGGCTTCTCCAAATGCTACTGTAACATATTACACTGGAACATCAACATGTAATCCTTTTAACGGATATTATAGTTCAGCACCATCAGTTTCTGGACCAAGCACAGCATCATCAATGCCTTCAGATACTACAGTAACATCTGGAACTGTAACTATTAAATATGTTTATAGAGCTACATCAGCAGAAGCTTTAGCTGCAGCTAAACAAGGTGCATGTGAATATATACCTCCTAGCTTCCCTAGTTTCCCAAGTTTTCCAACGTTCCCTAGCTTCCCAACGTTTAAGAGCCCAAGTTTCCCAAGCTTCCCAAGCTTCCCAACGTTCCCAAGCTTCCCAACGTTTAAGAGCCCTAGCTTCCCTAGCTTCCCAAGCTTCCCAACGTTCCCAACTTTCCCAAGCTTCCCAACGTTTAAGAGCCCTAGCTTCCCTAGCTTCCCAAGCTTCCCAACGTTCCCAACTTTCCCAAGCTTCCCAAGCTTTAGCGGCGGAGGTTGTATTGATCAAGATACCCTAATTCAGGTTGTAGGAGAAAACGATACCGTATCTTATAAATCAGCAAAGGATATTGTTGTTGGAGATATAATTTGGGCATACACATGGAATGAGCTGATAGATGAGTCCATGGGTCAATATAATGTAACGACCAGCACATTTACTTCTCCTCAAAGAGTTAAAACAGAGATAGCTGGCATATATCCAAAATCGGTTAGCTCTACAATGACAATAAATAACGATCCAGGTTTACGATTCTCTAATGAAGAGCAAATCTTTGTAAAAGATGAGACTGGATATCACTTTAAAGTTTCAGGAAATATAGTTGCGGGAGATATTGTGTTTGCTGCAAATATAGACGGCACCGTTTCTGAAATTGTAGTTGAGTCTACTGAAACTATAAATGATACAAGAACGGTTTACAGGTTTAATGCCGAACCTACAGACACAATAGTTGCTGGAAACATTATTTGTCATAATTTCAAGTTATAATATAAAAATAGTGTATAATTAGTTATACACAAATCTAATATGAGGTGGTGTCTATGGCAACCAATTTTCCAACAGATTTAGACAATCTAACAAATCCAGTAGGAACTGACGAGCTTACTGGACATGCGGATCTGCATTCAAATGTAAATGATGCAATTGAAGCATTACAAAATAAAGTCGGTATAGACGGATCAGAAGACGTAGATTCTCTTGACTACAAAGTAGGGTCATTAGAAACACAGATTAACTCTTTATCCAACAATACAGATACAATAACAACATTACTTGGACTTGAAGGTAATAATGACCTTACAATATCAGGTATAGAAAATAAAACAACAATAGATTCTTTTGCAGTAGGAAATTGGAAAACCATTAAGTATGAAATACAGATAACCAGAGGAAACTCTGTTTACTCTTCTTCAATCTTAGTTCTTGCTGACGGAGCAAATGTTGGCGTTTCAGAATCAAACATAATCTCAAATACAGATCAATCTTTAGCTAATATTACATTTGAAGAAAATTCAGGTATAATTAGTTTATGCGTTACTCCTGTAACAACTGCCGTAACGGTTAGATATTACAGAACTGCGCTAAAAGCTTAAATAGGGGGTTGCATACATGGCAACAGTAGATAAAAACTTTAGAATTAAAAATGGCCTGGTAGTAGAAGGTTCTTCAGCTACCGTAAATGGCGAAAATATACTTAGAGAAGGTTCTAGTGATAGTTATATCATTAACCTTATTGGCGGTACAGCAACTTCCGATAATACAGCCAATGCGGTAGTAAAGCGTGACGCTAATGGAAATTTTGCAGCGGGCACAATTACAGCAACTGCAGTTACATTAAACGGTAGCGATCTAGCAGGATTAATTTCATCAGCACAATCAGCTGCTGAAGATTACGCAGATAGCCTAGCTCCTAACTATGATGCAGCAGGTTCTGCAGCAACAGCAGAGTCAAATGCAGTTGCAACTGCAGCAGCAGATGCAACATCAAAGGCAAATGCAGCACAATCTGCTGCTCAGTCTTACGCAGATGGTCTTGCTGTAAACTACGACGCAGCAGGTTCAGCAGCAACAGCTGAGTCAAATGCAAATGATTACACAGATACAGCAATTACAAATGAGGTCTCAGCACGTAATTCAGCAATTGCAACTGCTAAATCAGAAGCAATTTCAGATGCCAATGCATACACAGACCAAGAAGTTGCAGCACTCGTAGCTGGAGCACCACAGCTTCTTGATACACTCAACGAATTGGCTGCAGCAATTGCAGATAACCCAAATTATGCAACAGACGTTGCTAACTTGGTTGCAACAAAGGCTGATACAACTTATGTAAATTCAGAGATTTCAGATCTTGATACAGCAGCACAGGGATATGCAACAACTGCAGAAAATAATGCTAAGTCATACGCAGACAGTCTAGCTCCTAACTACGACGCAGCTGGCGCTGCAGCAACTGCTGAAGCAAACGCTAACGATTATACAGACGGCGTTGCAACAGAAATACTTGATGGAACAAGAACTTTCCTTGAAGTTAATATAAACGATGTTGCTAAAGAGGTTGCAGCTACAACAGGAAATATTGCAACTGCAGCTGCTACAACAGCATATCAGTTTAACAAGAATGCTTGGAGAAGCGCTAAGTTCCTTGTTAAAATTAAAAATGGTACACACACTGAGGTTTCAGAGGTTCTTTTAACTCTTGATACAGCAGATAACGTATATTTAACAGAATACGGAATGTCTTCAACAAGCGGATCATCTCTTGGCACTATTACAGCTGATACAGATGCAACTCATGTCAGACTTCGTGTCACACCAGCAAACAATAACTCAGAAGTTCTTGTAGCTGGAACATTAATTAAATAATTAAATAATATGGCCTTGGGGGAGAGCCAGAATCTCCCCCACCAAATCAACTTTTAGGGGATAGTGAACTTAAATGGCAACAACAGATAAAGACTTCAAGGTCAAAAATGGCCTCAGCGTGGCAGGAGAAGCCACTTTTCAATCAAACGTAATTTTAGGTACAACCCCTTTAGCTTTTGATACTGAAGCAGGTAGACTGCAGGTTCAGATCGATGGAACTTGGGTTCCAATTGCTTTTACTTCAGAGATTCCAAATCCAGCAACAGACTTAACATTTATGGATATTGGTTTGGCTATAGACTATAACGGTCAGCCAATTTATACAGTGCAAGGCAACGGGGTTGTTACATCAGCTACAAAATTTGTAGATGGCGGCACCCCAACAACATCTTCTTTCAGCATGACATTTGATTCAAGCACAATCTAGTGTTATAATCTGAAAGATAGTTTAAATTAGGGGTGGCAAAATATGTCAACAGTAAGAATACAAGTACGAAGAGGAACAGCAGCAGATTGGACCTCCGTAAACCCAGTTTTAGCAGCTGGTGAATTGGGTGTCGAGTCAGACACAAACCTTTTCAAATTTGGTAATGGGTCCACAGCGTGGACAGCATTAGCATATGCTAATAAAAATAACGCAGAAGTTCAAGAATTAGCACAAGACGCAATTGATGCTGCCCTTTCAATGGGTGCAGGATTAACAAAAACATACAACGACGGCACAAATACAATTACAATTGCTGTAGATAGCAATGTAATTGCATTAAAAAGCTATGTAGATAATCAACTCTCAGGTCTTTCTAATACAGTAGACAACACATACATTCCTTTAACAGATAGAGGAATTGCTGGTGGAGTTGCATCATTGGATTCAAATGGTTTAGTTCCAAATGGTCAGATAGATGACGCATATTGGGCATCAAAACTACACGTTGCTTCTGTCTCATCTGGCCTTATTGTAAAGCTTGCAGTAAAAGCTGCAACAACAGGTAATTTATCAGTAACTAGATCAGCAGGTTCAGCAGATGCATCTGGAGGAAATGGAATTGGAGAAACCTTAACATTTTCTGTCAACGGAGCTTTAACAATTGATGGAGTTTCTCTATCAGCAGGCGATAGAGTTCTTGTAAAAGATCAAACAGATGCAAAACAAAATGGTATCTATGTTGTAACAAATGCAGGGTCTCCAAGCTCAGCGGCAGTTCTTACAAGAGCAACCGATGCCGATAACAGCGTAGACGGAGAAGTTAAAGAGGGTCTTTTCACATTTGTTGCTGAAGGAACAAATAATGCAAGAGACGGATACGTACTTCTTGCAAGCGCATCAAGAGCTGGAGAAATTTTCCAGTTAGGAACAGATTCACTAGACTTCAGCCAGTTTACTGGAGCAATACCAGTAAATATTGGAAACGGTCTTTCAAAAAATAATGATACAATTGAAGTTAATACAACTATAATTGCAAATAAATCATATGTTCAAGATGAATTAGGAGCTGTTCAATCCGCTCTTACATCAAGCATTAACACAGTATCTTCAGACCTTTCAGCACTTACAGCAGATTTAGGCACAACAGATACTAATTTGTCAAACCTTCAGACTACTGTTACTGGTGTTCAGTCTGATATTACAACAATACAGGCAGAAGTTACTCAAAATTCTACAAACATTATTTCGTTGCAAAATGATTTAAATGCTGCAGAATCAGATATTGTTGATCTTCAGAATCAAAATCTTAATACAAGATTAGCTGCTGCAGAATTAGATATTGATAACATAGAAACAGAAAACACTGCACAAGGAAATAGACTTTCTGCTCTTGAGCAGGCAGATATAGATGCAGTTGGAATTTTTGCACCAAAAAATGATGCAACATTTACTGGAACAATAGTTCTTCCAGCAACAACTTCAATTGGCAGTGTTTCTGCAACAGAAATAGGTTATGTAAATGGAGTAACATCTGATATTCAAACACAACTTGATTCAAAGGCATCAAACACAGCTCTTTCAAACCATGAATCAGATACAACAAATGTTCACGGTATTGCAGACACATCAGCTTTGGCATTAACAGCAGATGTAAATTCAGCACTTGCTCTTAAGGCACCTATTGCATCTCCAACATTTACTGGTACAGTATCTGGAGTTACAAAGGCAATGGTTGGACTTGGAAACGTAGATAATACATCTGACGCCAACAAGCCAGTTTCAACTGCTACACAAACAGCACTTAATGCAAAAGCAAATCTTTCAGGTGCAACATTTACAGGAGCAATTTCTGGAACAAGCTTAACGCTTTCAGGTAACTTAACTGTCAATGGTACGACTACAACTGTAAATACAACAAACTTTACAACTGCAGACCCAGTTATTTATCTTGGAGACGGAAATAACTCTAACACAGTAGACCTAGGTTTTGTAGCATCTTATAATGATGGAACATATGCACACCAAGGTCTTGTTAAGGATTCTTCAGATTCAAAGTGGAAGTTGTTTAAAGGTGTTACAGACGAACCTACAACAACAGTTAATTTTGGACAAGGATCACTTGATGCACTTGCTGTTGGAGCACTTGAAGCAACAACAGTTACACCTTCATCAGGTGTAGTTTTCTCAGATGGTACACAAACAAAGCAGGGCGTTCCATCACAAACAACAATTACATCAAAAACTGCAGATTATACATTAAGCTCTTTATCAGAAAGAGACTCAATGATTGAAGTTAATTCTTCAAGCGCAGTTACAATTACAGTTCCAGCAAACTCTTCAGTAGCATATCCAGTCGGTACTACAATCGACCTTCTAAGAGTTGGAAGCGGAGCAGTAACAATTGCAGCAGGTTCAGGAGTAACCTTAAACTATACTCCAGGAAATAAATTAAGAGCACAATGGTCATCAGCATCATTATTCAAGAGAGCAACAGACACTTGGGTACTTGTTGGAGACTTGTCAGCATAAGATAGGAGCATAATAAATGGCAAATAAAAAGATAGGTATTAAATCATCAGCACAAGACAACTTTCTTGAGCCAAATGCAGTAACATCGCTGACAGTGACAGATGTTGGAACAAATAAGGCCTATGGGAGCGGCGAAGCGTCGCTCTCATGGTCTTTACCAGCAGCCTCTCCACCAGCGACACTCTATACAATTACAACAACACCTGCATCTACAACACAAACTACAACAAATACTAGCTATACATTTACTGGTTTAACAGCAGGTTCGTATACATTTACTGTAGTTGCTTCAAATAATGCTGGAAATAGCCAGCCAACAACTTCTGCGTCTACAGCGATTACTACTGTTCCGCAAGCACCATCAGCGCCTCAGGCATCTTCGCCAAACGCAAACCAGGATGTTGTTACATGGTCAGCTCCAGCTAATAATGGAGGCAAGGCTATCACTGGATACACATTAAAGTCAAGTGATGGTCCAACGTATAATTACGATGCAAACACAACATCGGCAACAATTTCAGAAACTGCAGGGACAGCACAAACTTACCAGGTTTTAGCTAAAAATGCTAACGGTAATTCTACTTATTCTGCTAGTTCAAATTCTATTACTACTACGGCGCCGTTCTTCCCACCTTACTTCCCATTCTTCCCGCCGTATTTCCCATTCTTCCCATTCTTCCCACCTTACTTCCCACCTTACTTCCCATTCTTCCCATTCTTCCCACCATACTTCCCACCGTTCTTCCCATTCTTCCCATTCTTCCCACCATACTTCCCGCCATACTTCCCTTACTTCCCATTCTTCCCACCATTCTTCCCACCTTCATTCGGTCCGTTCTTCCCACCTTCATTCGGTCCGTTCTTCCCACCAGGATTCAAGGGATACAAGTGTCTTGGATCAGATACAAAGGTACTAACCGCAACAAATGGATGGGTTCCAGCACACATGCTGTTGGTTGGAGATAAAATTCTAACCGTAAGCCCAGAATATATGAATAATGGAGAAAACTTAAAAGACTTTAAGATTTCAGACCATGTTACATTTGTTGAGTCAGAGATTGTAAAAATTGAAAAGAGTCAAAAAACATTACTTAAGTTTAATGACCTTGAAGCTACATTCTCAGACGGGCAGCCAGTATTCGTTAAGACTGAAAACGGAATAACCTATAAAGATACTGGAGAGGTCAAAATTGGAGACGTATTAGTCATGATAAGCGAAATGTCAGAGGTCTCATATGTAGAGATTGTTAATATAACAAAGACAGAAGACCTACATGATGTATATGATGTAAGAACAACTCCAAATCCATGGTATATTGCAGGTAATTTCTTAACAATAGCCTAAACATATAAACAATAAGGGGGCAGACAATCTGCCCCCTTATTGCATCTTGTTCTTAATAATAAAAAATGGTATACTTTTAATACATAGCAAGGGGAATAAAATGAATGACTGGTTTGACAAAGATCGATCAGAGACCACAGTAAATAGAAGGCCAAATAAGTTATTTGAAGGAATAACTGTGGTAAATGAAGCACTAGGTCTTGATGTTTATAAAAATGTTTTTTCTAAAGAAGATATAAAAAGATACATAGACACACTTGAATCAAATTTAGTAAGCGGAACTCAGTATTCGTGGAGCGAAGCTAGAGTAACTAATTCTGCGACTCCAATTAAAAAAGCAAGAGATTGTGTTGATTTTAAAATGAATACAAAATCCCTTGGACCAATAAATGATAAAAATAAAGAATTGCATGAAGTTTATTCTGAAATATATGAAAAGTTAAAAAAATGTGTTAATGATTATTGTCAGTATTGGGGTATTGAAGTTAAATATTACGAAGTATTTAACTTTGTAAAGTATGAGGGTGAGGGCAAAGAGTTTAAGATTCATGCTGATCATGGTCCAGTATATAGCGCAACAGTTTCAGCTGTTATTTATTTAAACGATGACTACGAGGGTGGCGAGATATACTTCCCTAGATTGGACAACAAAGTAATAAAACCAGAATATGGAGATATTGCAATATTCCCATCCAACTACATTTACGAACACGCATCTTTACCAATTAAGTCAGGAACAAAATATTGTGTAGTAATCATGATGGATTTAAATGATATTGCCCATCAACCACAAGCTGCAAAACTATTTACCGAGCAACCAGGCTACGGATCATCGACATACTAAAGGATAAAAATGGAAATATTAAAAACTGAAGCAGAAGTAAAACAAATGATGCGTGATAAAATGCAGGCATTTAACGCACCTACATGGACAGAAAAAATTGATTTGGGCGATGGAATATGGTGTTATAGAAATGTTTTTAAACCAGGGATCCCTGAAAGACTTGAAAATATTTTAGCTGACGAATCACATCAGTATAAGTGGTCTCCAGCGTATGTTGGATATCAAGAAAGAATGCCAGACTATAGAGACTGCATGGATATTAAATTTAAAAGAACTGATATTGTCCAAGATCCAACTGAACCTTCAATAAAGCTACAAGAAATTTGGCAAGAATGCTTTGATGCACAGGTTGCAGCTGTACAAGACTATGCAAAAATGTATAATATTTATCAGCTAAGATACTGGGAAGCGTTTAACTACATTAAATATGAGCCAGGACATCACTTCATGGAGCACCACGATAATGGATTTTCTTATAACTGTGTAGTATCATTGGTTGGTTATTTAAACGATGACTACGAGGGCGGAGAGTTGTATTTTAGACTCCAAAAGCTAGACATTAAACCGCAAGCTGGAGATCTATACATATTCCCTTCAAACTACATGTATCCTCATCAGGCAAAAAAGGTTCATAATGGAACTAAGTATTCAATTGTAACAATGCTTGATTATAGTGAAAAATATCACACACCAGAGCTATATAGGGAGACTGGCGATTAATGGAGCCGATTTTAAAAGCTTACAGGATGGGAACAAAGTTTTTAAATCTTGATCCACTTCCAGTAAGAAGAGAATGGATGGATGCAACTCCAGATAAACATGCTTATCATTGCTATCCAGTAACAACAGCAAATACAATTGGTTGGTATTTATCCTGTCCAGAAGATATAGTTTTTACTTGGAATGGAGTTGTTGACACTACTGACTCTACTGTAAAAATATTAAAAGGAGAAGATTGGTGTTATACAGGCAGAGGACAAGCATCAATAAGTTTTAAAACTGGATTGCTATTTAGATCAAATCAAACAACAAGCCTGCTTGCTGTCAATCCACCAAATTATTTTAATAAAAACTTTGAAGTTATAAGCTCACTTATATCTACATCTTTTTATCCAAATGAGTTGCCTCTTGCAATACAAGTACGTGTTGCAAATGAGGAGGTTTTAATTCCCGCAGGAACTCCAATTGCAGCTATTTTGCCAATATCTTTAACCGCCTTAAAAGATCAATATATTCAAGTCGAAAATTTTATTATGACACAAGAATATGCCGATGCACAAAGAAGCTACGGTGAAGCATCTTTTGAGCATACAAAAAACGGAGAGTGGACAGACTGGTATAGAGATGCGGTAAACGAAAAAGGCGAAAAGGTTGGGGAACACGAAGTTAAAAATTTAAAGCTAGGTGTAGTGGTTAAATGACAAATATAATAAAATTTGTTACAAACAGAGATTGGCTAACGAAAGATAGTATTTCGAAACCAGAGCCAATAATAAAAACCATACCTTCGTGGTTTCGTGAAGCAGATAGATTTGCAAAAAAACCAGATGGAGAGTATTGGATAGGCCCAGATGGAGGCAAGGTTCCTACCTGGAAGGCATGCCCAGCTATATTTGATATTATGGGTACTGGATACACATTAAAAACTCCATGCGATATAGAATTTTATTTAGGTGATTTTAAATCAATTTCTGTAAAGGTTTCTGAAAAAAAGTATGAAGATTTTGTTACAAAACGTGATCCAATGCCTCAGTTTCAACATCCAGAAGGATATTACAGAACTCATTTTGCTTGGATGCCAGACTGGGCAGTAGAAACTCCAGAAGGTTATAGTGTTCTTTATACTCAACCTTTTAATAGATTTGAGTTGCCATTTTTAACCACAAGCGGTATCATTGATAATGATAAGGTTAATCTAATGGGTTCAATGCCATTTTTTATCAGAGAGGGATTTTCAGGAGTTTTACCTGCTGGTACTCCAATAGCACAAATGATTCCTTTTAAAAGAGAAGACTGGCAAAGTGAAATTATAATAGAAAAGCCTTCTGCTCTATATAAAAAAAATATAGAAAATTCAAAAAAGTATAGAGTTCCCGACGGTGGAGTGTATAAGAATTTAGTATGGTCAAAAAGGACCTACTCTTAATAGGAGATATAATGGATAACAACCTAGCTAACGATATGTCAAACTGGGATAACAGAAAGTCAATTACGCCTTCTGGGTTTTTTGGAAGCTCTGTCGAAATGATTCAGTCAAGAGAAAATTTTATGACCAAAGAAGAACTTGATTTTTTATTAGATGCTGCAAAGAGTATAACGACCTGGGATAGAACAGAAACACACTATAATGAAAACGGAACAATTATATACGATTCATCATATTGGGATAACAGGGTTGCTTCAAGGCCAATACTAGATAAAATAGATCCAAAGATATCTTTAGTCATTGAGGATATGGTTCAAAGGTTAAAATTAGAAGTAGATAAATTTTTTGATGTGGATGCATTGCCAACTAGTCCAGCTATTGTTAGATGGATGGAGGGGTATAGACAAGAACCCCATGCTGACAAAGAATTACATGTAGGACCAGATGCTGGCAAGCCAAACGATTTTCCTTGGTACGACCTAGCGGGGTTGTTTTATTTAAATGATGACTATGAGGGCGGAGAATTATATTTTCCAAATCAAGATATTAAATTTAAACCAAAGCCTGGCGCAGCGTACTTTTTCCCAGGAGATATGAACTTTATACATGGTGTAACGGAAATTACAAGCGGAATAAGATACGTAATTCCATTTTTTTGGACAATACTTAAACACACTGGAGATAGACAGCCATGAGTAAAGATATAGAATACATAGAAATTTATCCAAAAATAATTGTATATAGAAACGTTTTTGAAGATCCAGATCTATTTTTAAAAAAATCTTTAGAGTGTGAAGGATGGGAAGAATGGTATACATTTGGAACAATGTTATCTTTACAGGAATCCCCAATATCTTTTCAAAATTTTCCAACAAAAGAAGAATATGATAATGCTCGTGCTTGGGACCTAGGAGATAGCAATAGCGTTTTACGTGGAGAGCTATGTAAAGAGCTAGGCGATATATTTTATAATGTAACAAAGAATTACATTGAAAAATATCCAGACGAGTCTTTGCAAAACTGGATTAAGAATTCTGCATCAGTTAATAAATATTTTGCTGATGCTTGTATATCTGAAAATTATGCAATGAACTACCATACTGATTTTATTCAACCACTTAAAGATAATCCAGGTATAAAGTTTGGAATTACTACAACGTTCTACCTAAATGAAGACTATGAAAATGGAGAAATTTGTTTTAAGATAAATGATGAGTATGTTTCTCATAAACCTAGAAAGGGAGACGTTATAGTTTTCCCGTCAACTCCACCATATTATCATGCTGTAAGAAAAAATACAGGAAATGACAGATATATGATTAGGTCATTTTGGCAATTTCAATACGAAGGATCAGAAGAATGGCTAGACAATGAAAAAAAGTATGGTCCAGAAGTGTGGGAAGAAATGGAAAAGGAAAGATACAAGTCAGAAAAATTTAATGGTCAGTTTATAGCAGAGTCGTTACACCACCATTTTGGAAAAGATAACGGTAAATATTTATGAGACAGTGTACATGCGGAAGGTCAAATGCATACCCATACTGCGACGGCACACATAAAATGAAAAGGAAAAATATGAAAGACGGAATTATTGAAATACTTGATAAAGATAAATTTGTTGTTCTTCAGGACGAAGAAGTGCCACAAGAAAAAGCAGGTAAGCTAGGAGTATATACAAATAAAATTGTTGAGATACCAAACTTTATAGATCCAGACATTGTGCCAAAAATGATAAACTTTTTTGAAAATTGCGATGTCGAATGGGGAGATATTGCATTTTACGGTTCTTCAGGAAAAGGAATAAAAACAGATTCTGAAACAATGCAAAAATTTGGTTTACCAGATGAGTTTTTTGAAAAGTTAAAAAATAAATACAAAGAATCAGTAGAGTTGATCTTTGGAAGAGAAGTTAGGGCAAATACTTCACATGCTCAAAAATGGGACGTGGGCGGATTTGCAAGCCCACATTCAGATAATTCAGATAACGAAGGCAAGCCTAATGCTTTTGAAATAAATAAATATGTTGGAATTTTATATCTTAATAATGATTATGAAGGCGGAGAACTATATTTTTGTGATAAAGACAATGAAATGAAGCCATATTTGTCATTTAAGCCAAATGCGTACTCATACTACGTTTTCCCTGGCGGATATGAAAATATACATGGGGTTTCAGAAATAACAAAAGGTACAAGATATACAATGGTATCATTTTGGGATTTTGCAGATCTAGTTTATGATGATGAAACATTAGAAAGATGGAAAGAAGAAGAAAAGCAAGTAAGAATTGAACAGGCAAAACAAAAAGAAGAATGGTTAAAGGGTAACAAATATGCCTAATTTTTTATATGAAGATTTTGAAAAAATTTCTTATTATAAAAATGTTATTGACGACCCAAAATTTCTTATATCTTTAATAGAAAGATCTGACGAGAGCTTAGACGAAAATTCAAAAATACCCAAGTGGACAGAGTGGTCTGCAAGTGGAGATACTCCATATATTTTTGGATATCAAAAAAGATTTAAAGACAACCTTGAAAATGATTCAAATTCAGATGTAAGAAGAATTATTACGATACTAAACATGGCAATAGTTGGTGCATCTCAAGACTATGCAAATCGGCATTCTATAAATATTGGCACGTTAACTCCTCTTTCAGTAAGCAAATACTCAACTGGAAAATCAATGGGTCCCCACGTAGACGATTACGGAAATGGTGATGACCCTAATATTTCAGTTGTTTTATATCTTAATGACGACTATGTGGGTGGAGAACTGTTTTTTAGAGAGCAAGGCGTTAAAATAAAACCAGAAGCTGGAAGTATAGTTATATTTCCTTCGGTAGAACCATATTATCATGAGTCTTTGCCAGTCGAAAGCGGCATCAAATACATGGCCCCAGGTTTCTGGCGTAAATAAAAGGTGGTATAATTTAAAGATATGGGAACAACAGGAAAAGGATTTAGATATCCACAATATTCAGACACGCCAGACGTGCCTAGAGATCTTTCGTATTTAGCAGCAGATGTTGATGCTTACTTAGACGCTCATCCAGGCCCTCAAGGTCCTGCTGCAACAATTCAAATAGGAACAATCACTACGGTTGCATCAACGGTTCCTGCAGCAGTTACAAACGTTGGAACAGAAACAGATGCAATATTTAATTTTACATTGCCTAGAGGCGTAGATGGAATAATTGGTGGTGACGGTCCAGCAGGACCATCAAATGTACTTCAAATTGGAACAGTTCAAACAGGAGCTGCAGGTTCTTCAGCAGTCGCAACAATAACTGGTACATCTCCATCGCAAACATTAAATTTTGTTATACCTAAAGGTGATACAGGTGCAACAGGAGCAACAGGGCCACAGGGTCCAAAGGGTGATGCAGCAGCAACAATAAATGTTGGATCAACTACAACTGGTGCTGCTGGAACCAATGCATCAGTTACAAATTCTGGAACATCAAGTGCTGTTGTATTAAACTTTACAATACCACGAGGTGCAACAGGTGCAACAGGACCCCAAGGTCCAGCTGGAGCAGATGGTGCAGCTGCAACACTTGATCCAATTAATGGTCTTGCTTCATTTCCAGCTCCAATTCCAGGTTCATCGTACGGCGTTAACTCAAATTGGTTTCCAGTAGCAAATAATTATGTTTCTATAGGACAGCCGATTGACGCTGGATTAGGGGTAACTACCAACAAATTTTGGAAAACAATTTATTCCAACACTGGAACAATTAACACCTCAGATTTAAGATTAAAAACAGATATACAAGATTCCACCCTCGGACTTGATTTTATAAATTCTTTACGTCCAGTAAGTTATAAATTTATAGAAGGCGGAAGAGATCAATACGGTGACATTATTCCAGGTTCTAGAACACACTGGGGGTTAATTGCACAAGAAGTAAAATCTGTAATAGATACCACAGGCGTAGAAGATTTTGCTGGTTGGGTTCTTTTAGATAAATCTGATTCAAATTCAGAACAAGCGCTTAGATATGAAGAATTCATTGCACCACTAATTAAAGCAGTTCAAGAGCTTACAGCAAGAGTTGAAGCTTTAGAGGCTTAAAATGTCTTATAAGTATAAAATACTAAAAGACAATCCTTTAGCGCTTTACATGTTGGAAGAAGTTCGTTCAGGCGACTCTTCAAATTATACAAGTATATTGTCACAATTTGCAACATATCAAGACTTAAAGGATAATGGCGTTTCTTATGCTACATTAAGCGGAATGCCCGTGTGGGATTCTTCAGGAAACGGTTTTGATGGTTTTGCTACAGACGCCTCAGACAAAGAAATATTTCCAATTATATCAGGAGCTATAAGAGGAACTGAGGTTCGTCCTATTACAATTTTACATTTTCCAGTAAAAGGAATAGCAAATAGCACATATGCTGATGATGAGTTTTCCATAGAGGTTTGGGCATCTTTACCACAAACAACAAATGGGTCAATTCCACTTATTGCAGATAGTACAAATAATATAGGCTTATTTTATGAAAATGGAACAATAACATTTTCAGTGCAAGGACAAAGCATATCTCAAACAGTTGTAACAACAGAAGCACTTTATATAGTTGCATCATTTACAGCTTCTAGCATTTATTTATATATAGATGGAGTTTTAAAGCAAAATAAATCTTTAAATAATTTTTTATTTACAAATGATGTTGTAAATTTTGCGTGTGGCCCATCTAATGAAACTTTTGTAATTGATGGATTAGCATTTTATAAAAAAACATTATCTCAGTCTCAAATATTAAATCATTACAACGCAGGCAATGTAGAAACACCAACAACGCAAATTGTTAATCCAGACGGTGGTGTATTGTTCTCAATGAATACAAATAAAACAACAACTGTTTTTGAGTACGAATATCCCAAAGCTAAACCATGGAATTATTTTGCAGATTCAAATGTAGAGGTATCTTTAGATCAACAGTCTATTTATATAAAGCAAACAGATATTCCTTCTACAGCAAATTTTAGTTTTACAGATTCTATTGTTGTTCCAGATTATTTAAACATATCCTCATCTTTAATATTTTTTGATGACGATTCTTACGGCATAACTGTGGAAGCAAGCATAGATGAAACAAATTGGATTGAGTGTGAAAATTCTATGCCACTTCCATTTTTTAATAAAAACGATAATCAAATAGAAAACGTTTTATATATTAGGGTCACTATGACATCTTCTGATACAAGTAAATATTTTCCAACTTTGAGAAAAATTAGATTGTTATTCTTCAGCGATAAAGACTGCTATTCAGACAACTCTGGTGCAAGAGTTTTTTCAGATTATGATTATGGATTACCTCATAAAAATCATTTAAACCTATCTTATTGCAAAATGAATGGGTTAAAGATGTATGACGGACATGGGTTTAGTACAGACTATTCAGAAAATGTAAAAACTATTGAAATGATATTTACGCCAGATGGTGGCAGCAACGTACTATTTAGTACGCAAGATGCAATTTATGGATGGGACTCAAGCGGGAATATCTATTCGACAAATGTATTAAATGTACATATAAATGGAATAGATGTTACATCACACACAAATATCTCAGATCATTTTATCAGTGGGTACCAGCATCACGTGGCTATTGTGCTTGAAGACGACTGCGGTTTAAATATAAAGTTTAATCAAAATCAAGATGATTCTCAGTACGGCGGGGCCAATGTATATACTAACATAGCCCTATATGATTCTGAACTGCTAGAGTCTGAGCTATATAATCATTACCTACTATATACGGATAGATATTCGACAAGAATTAATGATACCAGCCTGTCACTAGCAGAGAGTGTTGCTGGACAGGACGGAACAGCTTTTTACATTGTAGAAAGACAACCTCTAGCGACAAATATATAGTTTTTTGTCACTTAGCCTGACAAAAAGATGGACTTTGATAGTATTTAATGGTAGAATAGAGACAGTATGGAAATATTAAATAAGAAATCTCAGTATATTGAAGAAACAACGCTAGGCATATACGTATGGGAAATGCCAGACGGACGTTGGATAGGAGACGACGATGGAAACTTCTTGTCAGTCACATCCAAAAAAGGAAACAAATCAAGAATGGATGCTTTGGCTAGAGAGGTTCGCTCGTACGGTATATATGAGGGCAGGCCTAAATTTCTTTCTGGACGCAGAAAGATTGACGACGAAGAGTACGAATATCAAAAACAAAGACTTGAGTGGGGATTGACCCCAGATCCTTTGGATATTGGCGTATACAAAGATTCTATTTTAAGGGACGGTAAAGTACAATGAGAGCAGAGTTTGTAGAAGACGATTATTCTCAAGATGATAATACAATTGAGATCTCAAACACTGGAGATTGGTTTTCTTTTAAAAAAGAAAAAGAGCATGACGACCCATTTAAAATAGGCATTGAAGATGTTAAAAAACTAAGAGGACTTGGCCCCACATTTAGAAGAAAAATTAGCAGAGATTTTTCAAAAGCATTTACTGGCGTAGGCGGAGTTTCAACTCAACAAAATCTATTACAACAGGCAATCACTGGCTATGCAATGTTTGACCTCGTTGAACCAACTTACAATTTAGAATATCTTTCACAAGTTTATGAAATATCAACATATAATTATGCTGCAGTTAATGCCAAGGTTTCAAATATAGTTGGACTAGGTTATACTTTTCATGAAACATCAAAAGCAAAAGATGCATTAGATCAAATTACAGATGATAAACAACTTGAGAGAGCTCGTGCAAAAATTAATAGAATTAAAATGGGCTTAGATAAATGGCTTGACGATTGTAATGAGGAAGAGTCGTTTACAGAAACCCTTATAAAGGCCTACACCGACCTTGAGGCGACTGGAAACGGTTACATAGAGATCGGACGTACCACAGCTGGAGATATAGGCTATATCGGTCATATACCAGCAAAAACAATGCGTGTACGACGTTTGCGTGATGGATTTGTTCAATTGCTTTATGGCAAGGCTGTATATTTTAGAAATTTTGGCGACCTAGAAACACCAAATCCAATTGCTGGACAAGAAGATCGTCCAAATGAAATTATTCATTTAAAGAAATATACTCCAATGAATAATTATTACGGTGTTCCAGATATTATTGCTGCTCAGCAAGCTCTTGCAGGAAATGAATTTGCTGGAAGATATAACCTTGATTATTTTGAAAATAAAGCCGTACCAAGATATATTATTACGGTAAAGGGTGCAAAACTTTCACCAGAATCAGAAAGAAAATTGCTTGAATTTTTCCAGGTAGGTCTTAAGGGCAAAAACCATAGATCACTTTATATTCCTTTGCCTGCAGATAGCCCTGATTCAAAAGTTGAATTTAAGATGGAGCCTATTGAGGCGGGAGAGCAAGAGTCTTCATTTAACATTTATCGTAAGACAAATAGAGATGAAATACTATTAGCACATCGTGTTCCAATAAATAAAATTGGTTTACCTGAAGGCGCTTCATTAGCAAATGCTCGTGATGCGGATAAAACATTTAAAGAGCAAGTTTGCAGACCTGCACAGGATAGACTTGAGAAAAAGCTTAATTATTTAATTGCTGAAAAGACAGACGTTGTTGAATTAAAATTCAATGAATTAAGTTTGACAGACGAAGAGACACAAAGCCGCATTGATGAAATTTATTTGAGAATGAAGGTAGTTGTTCCAAATGAAATTCGTATCAGAAAAGGAATGGTTCCAATTGAAGGTGGAGACGAGCCAGTAGAATTAAAGCCACAGCAGGTGGCAGATCAGCAAGCTAAGTCCACTGGAAATAGAGCTCGTGACAGAGCTCGTGCAAATAATGCCCCAGACAAATCTGGCGAAGGAAGAAATGCCAAGGGGGACGGACCTAAAGTCAAATAGGTTTACTCAACTGCTATTTGCGTTATAGTAAATAACCGTATAAAATTAAGCATATGAATATTGAAAAGGCCCATTGGTCTAGCAATGGCGACAATGTATATTTGTCGGTTCCGTTTGCTAAGGTCAATAAAGAAAAAAGAACCGTATCTGGATTTGCAACATTAGACAATGTTGACCAGACAGGTGACGTTGTACTTGCTGAAGCAAGCATAAAAGCTTTTGAAAATTTCAGAGGCAATATTCGTGAGATGCACAGCGCAACAGCTGTCGGTAAGATGGTTTCATTCAGACCAGAAACTTACTATGATCAAGACACAAAAGAGTTTTATAACGGAGTATACGTAGACGTATACGTTTCAAAGGGTGCACAAGATACTTGGGAAAAAGTTCTTGATGGCACTCTTTCTGGTTTTTCAATTGGCGGAAAGATTCTAGAAGCAGATAACGAAATGAACAAGTCAACAGGAGAGCAAGTTAGATTTATCAAGAACTATGAACTAATTGAATTGTCAATTGTTGACTCTCCAGCAAACCAGCTTTGCAATGTTCTTTCAATTTCTAAATCAAATGGACAACTTGTTTTTAAAGGAATGGCTGCAGAAGTTGTTACAGAAAATATTTTTTATTGTGAAGATAGCGATTCAATCTTCATGTCAACAGAAAAAACTTTTAACTCACCAATCAGCGGTAAGCCTGCAACATTAATTGGTTGGGTAGAAAGTTCAGATATAAATAAAGCGAAAGAAATAGATAAGATTCTTGCTTCATTTCAGAAGTCAAGATTACCGTTGCCTGAAGTACAAATAGCAAAACAGGCAAACGTAGAAGGAGGTAATGAGATGGAAAAGCTTAATGTTAACAAAGAAGCTGAAGCTGTAGTAGAAGCTCCAGCTGTAGTAGAAGAAGCTCTACCAGTATCAGAGGCGCCAGTTGCAGAGGCAACTGATGCAGATTCAACTCCTGCGGATGCAGTAGCAGAAGCAGATCTTGAAAAATCTGATATCGTTTCAGAAGAAACAACTCCTGCCGACTCCGTTGAAAAAGCAGCCGAAACAACAGAAGAGGTTGAACAACCTGATTTTGCAAAAATGCTAGGCGACCTAAAGGGCTTTTTCTCAGAGACAGTGACAAAAGCAACAGAAGCTAATGCTGCTCAGGTTTCAGAAATCAAAGAAACTGTTGAGGCATTCAGCAAGAGTGTAAATGCTCAAATCACAGAGTTAGCAGAAAAGCACACTGCACTTAGTGCAGCTGTGACAGAAATCAAGGGCACCATCGAAGGTGTTCAAAAGCGTGTGGATGCTGTAGAAGGCGAAACCGCAATTAAGAAGTCCTCAGATCTTGGCCGATCAGAGGTAGTAACAAAGTCAAATTCAAAATGGCACGGTGCTTTCCTCGGTTCCGTAAATGAAATCTTCAACTAATAGGGTAGGTGAAAATAAATGAGTAATGAATTGTTAGAAAAGGCTGCAGCAGCTGGTACAACAGTATCAACAGGCTTCGGCTCATCAACAGGTGGTTCAGGCGTTCACACAGCTTCCGAAAACGGAAATGGTGGTCTCCTTAACCCAGAACAGTCAGCTAGATTCCTAGACTATATGTTCGATGCTACCGTAATTGGTAAGGTTGCACGTACTGTCCGAATGAAAGCTGATACAACAGAGATTGATCGTATGTCAATCGGAGAGAAGCTTGTAAAGCTTGCATCTGAAGGAGAGAACACTGCTGTAAATAGCGGAGTAACTTTCTCAAAGATCTCTCTTACAACTAAGAAGCTACGCATGGACTGGGAGCTTTCAACAGAGTCACTCGAAGACAATATTGAGGGTGCAGATCTAGAAGATCACATTGCACGTATGATGGCAACACAGGCAGGAAATGACATCGAAGATGTTATCCTTAACGGTGATGAGGATCTTACAGGCGATGCACTTTACAAGTCTTTTGATGGCGCAGTTAAGAAGGCTAAGTCTTATGGTCACGTAGTTGACGCAGAGGGTGCTAATATTTCTCGTGCTGTATTTAACAGCGCATTGAAGGCACTTCCACGTAAGTACAAGCAACGTCGTACAGACCTTCGCTTCCTTTCTGGCTCAAACTTGATCCAGGATTATCTATACAGCACATCACAGAACATTCAGAACGTTAACCCACAGGATATTGCTTCTGGCATCATCCGTGGTGATGTTCCTGTTCTTGGTGGCCCAGCAGGATACGTTGCACCATACGCATTCGGTATCCCAATTGTAGAAGTTCCTCTTCTACCAGAAACACAGTCTGGCGATTATTCAGGCGCAGCTGGTTCACACGGTGACATCCACTTGACATTCCCAAATAACGTAGTTATTGGTATCAAGCGTGACGTAACTGTTTACCGCTTCTTCTGGCCTCGTAAGGACTCAATCGAGTACACAATGTATACTCGTGTTGGTGTTCAGATCGAGCAGGCAGACGCTTGGGTCGTTGTAAAGAACGTCAAGGTTGCTTCTTAATTAATTTAAGATAACCATTGGAGGCCCCCTAAATAAAATTAGGGGGCTTTTCATTTTAATTTGTTAATGCTATAATTAATGTACCTAGAGTAAGGAGAAAATATGTCATTTGACAAACTAAAGGTAGCAGAGCTGAAAACAATAGCAACCGAATTTGCTGTTGACACGGAAGGCCTAAAGAACAAACAAGATATAATTGCAGCGATGGCTGAAGAGGGCGTCACATGGGACGTATATCAAGCAACAATTAAAGAGGTTGCTGAAAATACAGAGGAGATCGAGATTTTGCCTAAGTTTAATGTTAAGGATGAGGTTCCAGCAGATTCTGTATTGGTTAGAATGACACGAGCAAACATGCGTTATGACATTATGGGTCATACTTTTACAAAGGACCATCCATTTGTTGCAATGCCTGAAGACCAAGCTCAGAAAATTTTTGATAAAGAGGGGGGCTTCCGTTTAGCAACGCCTAAAGAAGTACAGGAGTTCTACGGCTAAGCATTTTAAATGGCTGAGATTTATAAGGACCAAACAGCTCCAATAAAAACAAAAATATTTTGGGGCGGAGAGATAGTTGATGCTGATAATGATGACGTTATAGCAACAATCTATGATATAACAGAGGACAATACAATAAATCCAGCTGTTAATCCAAATACGCCCGTAACTGTATTGGAAGCAACCAAACTAGAAACAGATGCAGGAACGTATCAAATTGTTATACCTCTTGAATATTGTTTAAGAAATAGAAAGTTTAAGATCGTATGGTCTTATTCTGTTGACGGAAACGATGCAGCTCACACATATTATACAGATGTGGTAACTCCGTATGCAAACCTTTCAGACGTTTGGGAGGATTTAAATATTGGTACAGACCCATCTGATCCAAATTACAGAACGTATCATGAGATACAAATGGCAGAAAAGTATGCAAGAAAATTAATTGAAATTTATACAGCTCAATTTTTTTATCTATATGACGACACGCAGATAGTTTATGGTTACGGATCTGACATTTTGCCTATGCCATTTAAGGTACATGAAGTGCATGAGTTGTATGAAAATGACATACTCCTTGTTGATAAAATAAATAATGTAAACAACTGGATATATGATCCAATCATCTCAGAGTCTGGATTTGGTGTAAGGGTAAATAAACAGGATTTATACGACAATACAATTTACACCGCTAATGGATATATTCCTCCATCAATAAACGATAGAGGATTTCACGGAGCATTTAAAAAAGATGCAAGATACACCGTTGCAGGAAGATTTGGGTGGAGTTCAGTTCCAGACAATGTTGAAGAAGCATGTATAGTTTTAATAGGTCAGTTCTTCGAAAAAGACTCGGCATGGAGAAATAAATATGTAAAATCAATAAGTACATTTGATTGGAAATTTGATTTTATGGAAGATGCTCACAGAGGAACTGGAAATCTGTATGCAGATCAGTTGTTATCACCATATGTCCTCAATGGCATGGTGGCATTCTAAATGGACATCATAACCTCTGTAATGCCTATGCAGTTGGACGTGTATGTTCAATCTGACACACAAGATATAAACACTGGAGCAATTAAACGTGAGTGGAATTATTCATCAACAATAGATTGCCACGTCAAATCTGTCATAGGAAATTCAACTTCTGTTAGAGGAAGCGATCAGCAGGTTATAAATAACAAATACAAAAACGAACAAACTTTACAAATTAGAACAGTGTCTAAGTTAAGTTTAAGACAAAAAATAACTAATATAAGAAATAAAAATGGTCAGTATCTTTGGACTGAATTAGACTATCCTTCAGACACACCAACTGTGTTTGAAATTGTCGGTTCTACTCCAATAATGGATCCTTTTGGAAACGTATTAGGATATAACAGCAGCGCAAAGAGATCGGAGAATCAGCAAATTGGAATCTAATGTGGCTTTACTTCAAGCAGCCAGCGGTCTAGAAAGACTGATGGTTGGAGTGCCACAAAATGGTCCAATAAAAGATAGTACGGTTGCACAAGTATCTGCATTGCTTTATTATCAAGCAAATGTTCTTGCAAAGCTTGAACAAAACAAAGGTTTTCAAAAATTATTTAAAACAACAATATTTAATCAAATTGAAAAAGAGTTTGGTGAGTATGTTGATGCAAAAGCAAGAATATCTCCAAGATCGCTCCACCACGTGTACGAATGGAATAGAACTGGAAAGCCAACTTCTCGTTTGTTTAAATTAACTTCTACAAATGCTCCAGGTCTTGCTTTTAAGGTTAATTATGAATTTAAACTATCAAGATCAAATGTTCCATCAAAAAACAAAATGCAAAGAAATAAATATAAGTTTGCAAACAAGGCTAGAGTCATGGAAACAGGAATGCCTATTGTTATTAGACCTAAATCCGCAGAACGCTTAGTATTTGAAATGAATGGACAAACTGTATTTATGCCTAAGGGAGCTTCAGTACTCGTTAAAAGACCTGGCGGAAGCGGAGTAAAGAATCAATTTGATTTAGCTTATTCCAGATACTTCTCTGGAGAACTTGTAAATTCAGCAATTAAAAATTCAGGATTTCAACAGATATTTAGTACAAAAATTATTAAATCTTTAAATGCACCAGCATCAATTAAAAAGGTTAGATATTCCTTTTCCCCAAATACTATTAGAACAGAAGCTGATTCAGCTTTGATGAAAGAATTTGGAGGGGCCCTATAATGGCAGACTATTCAATAGACGCAATGTATGAAATCAGAAGACATCTATGGGATGAGCTTGTTTCAAATGATATTATAGATCCATCAGATTACTACCTTGAAAACATATCATCAGAAATAATTCCAATTTTGCCAGTACAGCAACAGGCAGAAATGGATCAATTTTTGAGCGGTAAGACTCACATTGTATATGACAAAATAAGCACATCCTATGAAGAAAATTGGATGATCTGCACTGAAAAGATGCTATTTACAATATACTCAACAGATTATAATCAAATCAATATAATTAGAAATTTAATGATAGACGTATTTAGAAGAATGGACGATTCTGCTAGGGACCTAAATGATTCAAGATCTACAGATAAGCTTAAGTTTCATAGCACATATGTTGCCGAAATAACCCCCACAGACCCTTCAGAGGAGATGCAGGGATTCCTGGCCTCAGATGTAATTTTAGAGGTCAAGTACTCAAGGACAACTGGTCAACTAGGACGATTTGACTAGTTTGCTTTGTGGCAGATTATACACTAAAATTAGCTAAGAGGAAAAAAGCCTAGCCAGCTTTTGAATTTGGAAATAAATATATATATATATTCATTTTACAGGAGGTAGTAAAACATGGCACAAAATACAGGTAATGCCAAAAATATTCTTGTCGGTGCTTCACCATTGTTTCTTTCAAACATTGACGTGACAGCTTCTGGATACGAAGACAATGCCGAACCAGGTACAGGCGACTATGCTTTTATATCTGGTGAATCTTTTACAAAGACTCTTAACGACATTGATCAGGTAGCAGGACAATTTGGATATCGTAACGTTGGTTATACCAATAACGGTCTTCAGGTAACATACAACCCATCATACGGTTCAGTTACAGTTGATCAGCTCCTTGACACAGCAAAGCTTTTCAAGGAATCTATGGAAGTTATGATTGCAACAGAAATGGCAGAAGGTACTCTTGAAAACGTTCTTGCAGTATTTGGTCAGCCATCAAATGGTGGATCAACAATTTCTTCAGCAAACACACTTATCACAAATTCAGGTACTGGAGATGCACAGATCGATAAATTGGGTATTGCAGCAGGTGCACTTGGAGTTGCTCCAACAGAGCGTCAGCTAATTGCAGTTGGACAAGCTCCAACATCTGAAGCAACAAAGACTGAGCGTGTATACTATGCACGTCGTGTTCTTTCTGTACAACAGTCACAGTTCTCTTTGGCTCGTAACGCAGCAACAACATTCCCAGTAACTTTCCGTTTGCTCCCATCAGGTATGGCAGGAAACGAAGGTCAGGAATATGGATTTATTGTAGACCGTATTCTTGTAGCAAACTAATAACTAAATAGTTATTTAAGGGGCCCCCTAAGAAATTAGGGGGCCTTCTACTTGTGCTCGTAAATACATTATGATACAATAAATGAGACGATCCTTAGGAGGATAAATTGGCAACAACAGTATACGACGTAGAAGAAATTACGTTACAAAACGGGAAGACCGTTAAATTAAAACCTCTTTCAATTAAAGAGCTAAGACGATTTATGGTTTCAATTCAAGGTATTGCACAAGTTACCGAAGAAGAAAAAACTTTAGATATTCTAATTGATGCATGTGCGGTTGCACTAGAAAAACAGCTACCAGACTTGGTTGCAGATAGAGATGCACTAGAAGATGCATTAGATGTTCCTACAATTAATAGGATCCTTGAAGTTTGCGGTGGAATTAAACTTGACGACCCAAACCTAACAGCGGCAGCGGCTCTGGCTGGTCAGATCTAGATCTTGCCGCTTTAGAGGGAGAAGTATTTCTCCTAGGACATTGGAAGAATTACCAGGAGTTAGAAGAAAATCTTTCAATGCCTGAACTCTTACAAACACTTAACTCTAAAAGAGATAAGGAGATGGAAGAGAGAAAGTTTCTAGCATCACTGCAAGGTGTTGAACTAGATGAACCTGTCAGAGAAAATAAAACTTTTGATGACATAAAAAGAAAGGCCCTTGGGATACACGCTAGAGGAGATGATGTGGTATCATTACAAGGAGATTTTGCAGCAGAAGCTGGATTTGGTATTGGAGCAGGACTCGGATACCGCAAGGAGTAATGACAGTTGGCAGAGCAACATATTAATACCAACATAACTGCGACGGCTAATTTTTCTAGCTTAACAGCGCAGTTACAGGGCATTACTGCTGAACTTATAAAGCTTCAGACAACTACAATCGGACTTAATAAAAACCTATCTAATCAGATAGGTATAATGAATCGTTCTTTTGCTGAGACACTAAGATCTACTGGTCAATTTGCAACACACTTTGTCACGCTAACATCAGACGTTGATAAGTTCGGAAAGAACCTAGACGCTGGAAGAATGAAGCTTAGCCAGTACTTTAATGTATGGCAAGGTCATGCAAAGAAAACAAATTCTTTAGTAAAAGATTTAGCAAAACAGCAAGTTTTAATGGAGAATGCAATTCTCCAACCACTAGGTAAAAATGCTCAAGGTCTTATGCAGTACAATGTGCATGTTGCACAAGGCCTTGATGCTATTAAAAATAAAACAGCATTAGCTAGACAAGAAGCTGCAATCCTTAATAAGGTTATGCAGGACGGTGCAAACCAACTTATTAACTGGGGTAAGAATACACAGTGGGCAGGTCGTCAGTTAACAGTAGGTCTAACTGTACCGATGGCGGCATTTGGATCAGCAGCTGCAAAAGCATTTAGAGAAGCAGATGCAGAACTTGTAAGATTGACAAAGGTGTACGGCGGATTAGGTGCAACAACACAAGAACAGCTTGCACAAGTTAGAGAAGATGTAAAAAATACAGCAAAAGAATTAGCATCAGCGTATGGAGTTTCATATAAAGAAACTATTGGATTAGCTGCTGATATTGCAGCAACAGGCAAAGAGGGAAAAGATTTAATAGCTTCAACAGCTGAAACAACAAGATTAGCCGTACTTGGTGAAGTAGATAGACAAGAAGCTATGAAAGCAACACTTGCAATTCAATCTGCATTTAAGCAAAATACAGAAGAGTTAACTCAATCAATTGACTTCCTTAACGCAGTGGAAAACCAAACATCAACATCGCTTGCTGATTTAGTTGAAGCAATTCCAAAAGCGGGACCTGTTGTTAAATCATTAGGTGGAGACATAAAAGATCTTGCTCTTTACTTAACCGCAATGAAAGAAGGCGGAGTAAATGCAGCAGAAGGAGCAAACGCAATTAAGTCAGCAATGGCTTCTTTGATTAACCCAACAAAAGTTGCAATAGGAATGTTTAACGATATGGGCATAGACCTGTCTGGTATTGTTAGTAGAAACGCAGGAAATTTAACAGCAACAATTCTTGATTTACAAGCAGCATTAGATAACCTTGATCCATTGAGCAAGTCTAGAGCAATTGAGCAATTATTTGGAAAGTTCCAATATGCAAGAATGTCTGCTTTGTTTGAAAATCTAGGTAAGCAAGGATCTCAAACACTACAAGTTATTGACTTGATGAAGGCAAGCACAACAGATTTAGCAAACATATCTGCACGAGAATTATCAGCAATGACAGAGTCTGCCTCTGGTAAATACAAGAGAGCATTAGAAACAGTTAAGGCTGACCTTGCAGCAGTAGGCGAATCCTTCTTAAAAATTAATACATTTGTACTTCAGACTATTGATGGAATTGTAAAGTTTGTAGATAAACTGCCTGGGCCAGTTAAAAACCTTTTGACATTAATGGGCGGTATTACAGCTCTAGCAGGTCCGCTAATTATGCTTACAGGTGTTCTTGGCAACTTCTTTGGATATGTTATTAAGGGAGTATTCCATTTAAAGAATCTATTTAAAGGCGGACAAGGATTTAAGCTCCTAACTCCAGAGATATTGGCTGCTTCAAAAGCTGGATCCTTATTAGAAACTTCTTTTTACAGCGATGCAAAAGCTACCGCAACATTAAAGAGTGCAGTTGAATCTCTTGCACAATCATTTGATGTATTAAAAGATAAAGCATTAGCTTCTAGCGTAGCAGTATCTCAATCTTTCAGCACAATGTCAGGAACTCCTTTAGTTCAAAGTCCAGCGGCAAGAGCTGTTGTTGGAGAAAGAATGGCGGATAAGGATCACCCATTAGTTGGAAAACCATATTCAAGACAGATGTCTCATTTAATTCCTGCTCAGTCAGAGCAACCAGGAACTATATTCGGTGTGGTGCCTGGACCAGGACCAGTAAATGTAAGAATTGGTAAAAATCCTCAAATGTATATGCAGGGCGAAATGCCGCATATTGCAGGACTTACATCAATAAGAGGAGTAAGTACGGGTATTGTTGCAGATGAAGCTGCAAAATGGCATGCAATGACTGCAGCAATTGCAACTCAATCAGAACAAGAATTGGCTCTACTAAGAACAGAAATAAGTGCAACTGGAACAATTACAGCATCTTTGTCAGATGCTTATCAAGCAATGTTGCCACAAATGACAGAGCTTACTGCTCTTGCAGCACAGGAATCTTCTTTAATTGTTAAAGAATTACAAGCTGGCAAAATGACTGTCGATCAGGCTCGTTTGAAGATAATGGAATTGAATGCTGTAATTGAAAGAATGATGGCTGAAACAGCAACACAGGTTGCAACTGGAATGGGCAGAACTATTAATTTGACTACTGTTCCTTTGACAAAACAACCAGTTGTTGGCCCTGGCGGAAAATCAAATATGAAGGAGTTGTTCCATAAATCTGATACAGCAAAGTTAGTAGATGAAATTGCAAGAAACCTAGGTGTTAGAACATCAGGCGGAGGCTTTAGTATTGAAACTACTGTTCCAAAAAACATGCGTAGATACAATGCTGGTGGAGGAATTGAAACATTCGGCCCAGGAAAAACAAGAGTATCTGGACCAACTTCAGTTAAGTATGATGACAGAATGGGATCCGTTCCAATTGGAGGATACGTATTAAATCAAGCAGCATCAATGGATCCTGCAAATAAACCGTTAGTCGATCAAGCAAAGAATACATTTAATTCTGGAGGAAAAATCGATGCAGCACTTACTCCAGGAGAGACAGTATTTGGTCCTAAGATTCAAGATAACCCAGAACTTCTTGCTAGAGTAGATGCCGCAAATAATGGATATAAGGCGGGCGGTAGAGTCATTTATAATAAGTTTGGATATGGAGTTCAATCAGCATCTTCACAAGACTGGAAGGTTTGGAAGAATTTATTAACTGCTTCAGAAAGATATACAAGTTCTCCAAACTGGGAGCAAGAAATAAGATCAAGAGTAATCATGCACGATGCTACAGTCTTGGCAAGCAGAGGAATGCCTTTTAATGAAGCAACAGTATGGGCTACAAGAGATTATGATTCTGCAGTAGCTTTTTCAAAAAATCCAACAACTGGAATGATTAACAAAGCTCAATGGAGACAGATTAGAAAAGCGCAATTTCAAAGAGCTGCTTTAAAAATAGATATTTTAAATAAACCAGTTGATCCAAAAAATCGTAGAACTTTAAGAACAGAAGCTGAGGCAAGAATTGGTGCAGATAAAGCAAGACCAACACCAGAAATTCTTGATCATATTTGGAAGAACCCTCAAGAGTACGGCGGGAAAGCAACCGTTAGAAGAATTTTTGAAAGACTACAATTTGAAAAAGATTTAGATGGCAAATGGAAAGTTGACAAGTATGGCAAAGTTGTAGGTAAGTATGTAAGTGAACATACTAGCCCTGCTGCAAAATGGTTGTACAAGGCTGTTGGAAATTTTGGACAGGCTATGTGGGGAGAAACAGATATAAACTCAATTACCAACCAAGTCCGTACAGGGTTATCTTTGGGTAAAGCAAACAACAATTTCTCCTATTGGCCAGATGAAGTAATTCAATCTAATGCAGGATTAAAATCTTATTTGAAGTCATTCCAGAAGAGATTCGGTGTTGATTTAGGAGCTTCAGATGTAAAGTCAATTTCTGCAAAAGGAATAACATCAATGCCTCCACTTTTCAGGATGATGAGACGTGGACTTGCTGCAAGAACATCTAGATTTGCAACTGGATTTGCTGCTAACTCTGGAGGAATGATTCCAGGTTATGCAGGCGGAGGCCCACTAACTAAATCAATTTTGATGAAAAAGATTGGTGCTGGATTTGGACCTACTGGAGAAAAGGCAGCATCTTCATTCCAGTCCGCTCCTTGGGGAGTAACATCACTTACCTTAGGAATGGGCAAAAAGTTATTTGGTTCTTCTGGATTAACTCCAAGAGCTCAAAATCTTATGTATAACCATCTTGCCGAAGCGCTAGGAAAAGAAATGCCTTACGGCTATATGAAAAATGCAAAAGGACAATTATTAAGAGCTGTAGAACCAGAGACAGTGGACAGCATGGTACGTGCAGCAGCAAGTGCAACTCTTTCTAGCGGAGATAAAAGACTTTCTAGAATTGATAGAGAAATTCTAAGAGAAAAATATGCAAACTGGTCAAATTCAGACTGGACTCCTTCTACAAGAAAAATTAGAAAAGAAATGTTTGGATTTAATGCTGGAGGTCCTGTAGGATATAACATGGGCGGAGCAATAGGAAAGATGATACTCTCTGGCGTATTGTCCTCAGTAGGATTTCCACTAGGTTCTTCAATGGGTTCCAAGGTTGGCGGAGACATGGGCGGTATGATGGGAGGCATGCTTCTTTCAACAATACTTGGAGGAATTCCATTTGCTGGCGCCAAAATGCCTTCTATGAGAAGTTCAAGAGGAATGGAAGGTCCAAGGATGGAAAATGGATCTTTCTTCTCAAATCAATCAGCTATGACAAAACCGCTTCCAGGGATGGAGAAGCTTTCTACAAAATTTGCTTCGCTAGGAGCAAACGGAGGTAAGTTTGCTGGAGTTCTTGGAAGAATGGGTGGCCTATTAAGCAAATTACCAATGTTAATGAATCCAGCAGGTTTAGCGATAGCAGGAGTAACTGCTGCTGTAGCAATAGGAATAAAGCGTTGGGGAGATCACAATGAGCACCTAAGAGTTGGAATGACTCAATATTCTTTAACTGCTGAAGCTGCACAAAAAGCAGGACTTAAGTTTAAAAATTATAATGATGTAATGAAGGCTACAATTGAAAATGCCAAAGCTCTAAGAGAAAAGAATCAGTTGGCATATGAAAGTTTAATGTCTGCAAATCAACCAATTGAAATGACAATTGAAGAGTATAAGAAGCTTAAGGCAGAGGTCAAGGGCGTATTTGGAGATCAGATTAAACTAATTAATCAAACAAAGGGTGACAAGAACTTAAAGAATGTCGCTCTAGATTTGAAGAACCAGTTTATTGCTGCAGGTATGAGCTCAGAAGAAGCCACAAAGAAAATTTATGCCATGTTTAAAGTTTCAAAGCAATCTGCTAGTGCATTGCTTGCTACTGTAAATAATCCTGCATTTAATAAAGTTGTAGATGCTCCAACAGCAGCAGTATCTGCAATTTCTAATTACGGACGAGCATCAAGAGAAGGCGGCAAGGAAGGTGCTGGAGCAGCACTAACTTCAATGACAGCAATGGATACAGCTGTAGAAGAAATGATTAAGAAGAGCAGAAAAGCCGCAGCAAAAGATAAAACTGGAAAAACTAAAGTATTATCAGAGCTTCAGGCCGAACAGCAATTAACTGAAAAGATTAACAGCGCTAAGGGAACTGGATTCAAGATAACTCAAGAAACAATTAATGAGCTTGCAAAAGAAAATCCATTAATTAAAAAGTTTGCTAATACCCAGGATACAGTACTTAGCTTGTGGCAAAAAATTAGATTGCAGGCAAAGGGATATAGCGGAGATCTTTCTCAACTAAATGCTAAGCAAACTGCTGCATTGTTAGCAATGGCCAACAGTATTAGTGCTTCAGTAGAAGCTGCAAACAAGTCTGGACTACTTAAGAATCAATATGATGCATTAGATAAACTTACAGCACAACAGAAAAAATTGCTTGCTGCACAAAAGGGACAATCTGTACAGCAACAAATAAATACAAGAGATCAACTAAAGGGACTACAGAAGCAGATTGATTTAAACAATAAGCTTGCAGAGTCTAGATTAAAAGCATTAGATCTTGCAAAACAAGAAGGCGATCTTGCTAGAGAACTTGAAAAGAAGAGAGCTGCATACGATGCTGCAGTAGCAACAGGAAATACTGCAGAAGCTCAACAATTATCACTTGACATTAAGGGTATTCAAAGTGATATGCAATATAACTCTCAAAGAGCTGCTATTGAAAATGCAAGAGATGCTGCAAATAAACCTTTACAGGCTAAGATTGATGCAATTAATGCAGCAAATGAAAAACTTGCCGATAACGCAGCATTGGCTGGAGAAAGCCTAAGCAAACTAAACGATAAGATTGCTTCACAAAAATCAAAGATTCAAGAAGTAAATGATGCAATGACTGCATATGCATTAAATGCAAAAGCTGCAGGTAAGAGCCTAGAAGAGTATGCAACAACAGTTGCTGGTAAAAAAGAATTAGCAAGAATTGAAGCTGGAGCAAGAGCTGCAGGAATTAAAACTACAGCTGGAGAGGGAGCAAAACCTCAAACTGTAACATATAGCCCAACAAGCGGCTTAGTGGTGACTCCAGCAACTAAGGGTAAGTCTGCAGTAGATTCAGCTCTTTCACTAATTACAGATCCTAAGAACGGTATTGTTTCTGCCATAGCAGATGGACTAGAAAAAAATGGAATTCAGATGGGCTCTGGAGACATTATTATTAACGGTAAAAAAGTTGACATGGGCGCAAAGGGAACAGTTAATACAGAGTTTAAAGCATCCAGATCAAATCCTGGAGTACAATCATCAACTATTGGCACAGGATCCGCAGCTAAAACAATAATGACAATAGATTCAATGGCTTTATATAATCAAGGCATAAGTACTTCAATTGGAAGTGTGTTTACACAAGGTAAACAAAAGTATAGAATTACTGGAGTTGATAACCCATACCTTAGAACAATGAGGGTTGAAAAAGCTGGGTACGGAACAATGAAGCTTAATCCAAATATTCCTACAATCGTTGGAGACCGTGGTCCAGAAATGGCATTTGGAGGAATGATTATTCCTAACTTAGCAAATATACCATTCAGCTCTCCAAGATATGATGTGAATAAGGCCGCACTTCAAATTGGAAGCGTCAAGCAGCCATCATATGGTAATATTACATATGAACAACATATCCATGCATCAGATGGGATGAATGAAGCTCAGCTAATTAATTTAGCAAAAATTGCAGCTACAGATGTTTTGAGAGATGCAACAAAATCAACGCAATTAAGCGTAGGCGTTAATAAAAATATTAAAGTGAGGAAATCATGACAATAACTTTACCCGTAGGATCTGCGTTATATATTGATACATCCTCAACATCAACCCCAACGTGGCAAAAGCTTTCAGAGCACAATAGAGCGCCTATAAGTATGGACCCATATCGACATGAACAAACTCAAAGAATGGCAAACGGTTCTTTGCGTAAACTTTATATTGCAGACAAAAAAGCAATATCTACTTCATGGAGCACTCTTCCGTCTTACACAACAATGACTGTAGATGGCGGTTATGGAGCTGAAGATTTAAGAACTTTTTACTTGAACAAAGGTAAAGGTTCATTTAAGGTTAAGATCTCATACAATGGCGTTGCTGGTAGAGATGAAATTTTTACAGCATTTTTTGCATCATTTTCAATGACAATGACAAAAAGAAACGTTAAAGATCACGGCATAACAACTCCACAAGAATTTTGGGACGTCAGTATATCTTTGGAAGAGGTATAATGATATCTGTTAGCCAGTCAACGCTAGACGCTTTAAACCAATCAACATCTATAACCGCAGAACCTGGCTGCTGGTTTGAATATAATATGAATGATTTAATTAGCGGAGTTACTGTTAGAGGCCCAAATGGAACAGAGGCTAATCCAGAAGGTAGTTTGACTGTTATTAAAACAGCAAGCGACGGCAGTACTTATAAGCCATTTACAAAACTTTTTCCATTAACATCAATCATTGAACCAAGAAGACCTAAAAAAGCAGGAGTTCAATATTTTATATTAGGTGATCCAGGTGCACAAAAAACAATTATGTATTCGGCGGACACTAAATTTAACACTAGAATGTATTTCCCAGGAGTCAAAACATCTTATAAATATTGGGTAACTCCTAAGGCCTCAGGCACATCCCTATCTGGATGCGTAATAGATGTAAATTATCCTTCAAGTAAAAATGCTTCTATAAATAAAGTTGCAATTAAATTTGAACCTTCACACGGATTGCCAGCGACGTGGTCGGTTAAAGCAACGACAGGTTCTGGACAAATAACATTAGCAACACACGCAAACGCAAGCGTACCTAGTGACGGATTGTTAAACCTTTACTACAATGGATCATCGTGGAGCACAACAGAATTTACAAATCCATCATCTCCAATTTCTATTACAAAAATAACATTAGAAATAAATAGCGTAACAGTAGCCAACGGATACGTAGGAATTATAGAAATATCTGGCAGGTACGTTAAAAATGTTTCTTCTGATTTAATTTCTTTTGAAACTACAAAATCAGCATCAGATCAAAATGATAGTGTGATACCAGTTAGTCTTGTTACATCTAATCTAGCAAATATTAATTTTAATTATTACGATAAATCTTTTGTTTTGTACGACAAATCTTATAATAATTTTGACTCTACAAAAACAAATTTTTATAAAGATGTAATTGTAAGCCCATTCTTTAAAATAGGTTCTGATAAAATTTCTCAAGGGACATTCTTTATGACAGAATATTCTGCAGACGAATTTGGAAATGTAACAGTACAAGCACAGGACGGAGCAAAAGAGCTTCAAGAAATATTCCCTCCAGACATTTTAGTTCAAGAATCTTCTTCACAAGCAATCATAAGAAGACTACTAGATTCTATAGGATTTACAAATTATAATTTTAATTCTGCAGATACAGATACATCTAGCATTAGACCGTATTACTGGTACACAGATCCAGGCAAGACTGTGTGGGAGCATATTCAGGATATTTGTAAAGATACTCAAACAATTGCTACGTTTGATGAGAATAATATTTTGCAGTTTTATACTAGAGATTATATTTTTAGAAACAGAACTTCAGACTTTAAATTTAGATTTAACGCAAATGGATCTAATCTAGCAAATATAATTAATTTAAATTCAGTAGATGTCCCTAGCGTTAAGTCAGTAAAAATAATGTACGCTCCAAGACTTTCTGCTTCATATTATCAAAACTCAGATCCGCTATACGATGCTCCCGTTCTTATACTTGGAGCCGCTTCATTACAAAGCACATTGCCAGCATCAGCACCAGCTCAACCAGATTTAAACGGATCTGGAGCGGCACCACTAGGAGTAATAAGCCTAAAGCCAATTCTTATTGATGGGTATGCAACCAAGTTTAATTCATTCTCTGGGTACTTTGTTGTAAATCAAGAAGTCATAGAATACGATGCAATTAAATATCAATATGCGGATGTAGATACTGGAGCAATCAAGTATAGATGGATTACTTCTGATGCCGATGTAAGTAAATGGGAAGGTTTGTCAAAACCAAATTCATTTAAGCCAGAATTTGAATATAGAATTAAAACAAGAAATGCTTTTAATGTTTTACCAGAGCCAGTGGCCCATGAAGTTAATATTGCTAGTTTAAAAGCAGAGTGGACGGCAACAATATTAGATGAGTCTACACAAACTACATCCGTAGACAATACTAAATTTACGTTAGACGATATTGCAAAAGAAGCAAACACCTTCGGTATAAAATTTGCAAATGATGTACCTAGATCAATGATGACTATTTTTGCACCAGATACACAAAAAACAACTTCTACCGATGAGAGTGGTGCAACAACATATGTTTATACAGATAACAAAAAGTACACAATGGTTTCACCAAATACAATATCTCCAGACTATACAACTGGATCCCCACAGTATTTCCTTATAGGAACTAGCATGTATTTTCCGCTAATAAAAAATGCTTCTGGCCAGGATACTGGGGAACAAAGAACAAAGGGAGCAATAGCATTCTGTTTGGGTTCAGATAATAAAAGCGGATACCTTCTAGAAGTTAACACAACACAAAATGTGACAAAAGATAAAAACTACAAAGACGTCACAATGTATAAAATTGTAAACGGAAAACTACAAGCCTTGGGAGATACTCAAACAGGAGAAGGCGCAACCCCAATAACTGGTATTGACGGCGGAGAATTGTATAAAATTGATATTAAGGTTGCAAGAGTAACTTCAGACGGTGTTACAGCAAATATATTCAAAGTAATATTTAATGGAACAAGAATTGTTATAAAAGATGTAAATCCATTACCAATAACTTCAAAACTTGCTTTATGCTCAATGCAAGGAGCTACAACATTTGATTATGTCTATGCAACATCAATAAATGATTCAGAATTTGCAAAAGATCTTTCCTACGACCCTTATAAAAGCTTCTTGGGAATTAATTCTAAAATCATTCAATATTTTTCCGATTTTGTATTTTCTAAATCAGGCACACAGTCCAAGCCGCTTTGGCTAAAAGAATTTGGCCCAGTGGCAAGAGAAATAAAAAGAATAACTTTTAGATATTCTAACCCAGGGTTTCCAAAATTTAGTCAGGTTATCTTAAACCCAAATGTTTCTGTAGTTGGACAATCATTAGACTCGTTTACCGCAGATGTATTTGTTATAAATAACAGCGGTGCATTTACTCCTTTATCAGACGGAACAGAAAAAAGATTTTCAATTGTTGGAGATAGTATACAAACTAAAGATGCTTTTGAATACATTGATCCAACACTTTCTGAAGAGGATAAGAAGCAAGGAATTGTTTTTGATTCGACATGGATACAAAAAGACTCAGAGGCAAAGTCCCTACACGATTGGATAAGAAAACAATGGTCTAAGCAGCAAAGGGTAGTAGACATAGAGTCATTCTTTAATCCGTTATTGGAAATAGGCGATCTTATTGAAATATCATATCCAGACAATGGCCTATATTCATCAGAGGACACAGTGCCTTCAGGACAATCTGTGGGCAAATATGTTGTTATTCAAGTATCCAATTCGTCAGACCTAGGCTCTGGCACTAAGGTTCGGGCAAGGTCGATTTTTACTGGATGAAATGGTAGAATGGAATTATGACAGATAAAAATAATTATGTGCGTCAAGCTAAATATTTATTAAAAGAGGGAGACCCCTTAATAGATATATTAAAGCCTGAGTTTGTTACGGTCATCAAGGGAGATTCCCTATACTCAAAAAGTAAAGATTCTAGTTCATCGGACGGCGGAGATGAAGATGATACATCTGAAGTAACAGACGAAACGGTAGAATCGGCACTAGAAGCACCATTTTTGTCAGATATTACAATTGTAAAAAAAGAAAAGATAAGAGATAAAAACGGAAATGATTTTTTAAGAGTTACAGTAAATGTAAAAAATCACGTAGGAGAAGCAGTAAAAGGAGTTCAGATTTATGGACAATAATATTACAGGTACTTATATATTTTATGAAGACGGAAAGGAAGTTTATCGTCAATCAAATTTAATTACAAAATTTGGTAAAAGATATATAACCCAAGCACTGGCTGGCATTAATCAAAATGATAAAAAAGATATAGCTATTGGCATAGGTTCAACTGCTCCTACAGTAAATGACACTCAACTTCAATTTGAATTTTATAGAGCACAGGCAGAAATGCAAAGCATAGATATCTATACAGATCCAGCAACTGGCGTTACAACATATGGAGTTATTTATAAATGTACTTTGCCAACAGATTCTGCAGGGGTTATAAAAGAAATTGGTCTATTTCCGTCAGTAACTTTTGGCACAACTGATTATCAAAGCAAAATTATTTCAACTTTTGAAAACACAACTCAGTGGACAGATTCAAGCGGTAATAGAGCATCGCTTGCTACAACACCAGTCCCACCAATTGGATCTTCTCGAATGTCTGTTGTTTCGACTTCGGGTGCAGAAAAAGAATATTCATATGTATCTAATCTTGATTTAGAAGGATATAGCTCGCTAGATAGCATAACGTTAGCCTATAGACAAGTTGACACAAAATTAAATTATGTTTTTATTAGACTTTATTCTTCTGACACAGATTACTATGAAACAAGGTTTAGTGGAACGTCAATAGGAGATAAGGTTCAAAAGGTTGAATTAAAAGATCTTTATGAAAATACAGCATCTCATAATGTTGGAACTCCTACACAAAATATAATTAAAATCTCAGTAGGCGTCAAAGCTAACACTTCGCAAAACTCTACTGTTTTATTTGATGGATTGCGAATAAATGACGAAGATAGTTTTAGAGTAGACTATGGAATGATAAGTAGATCAGCTTTGACTAATTCACAAACAAAGTCTCTTGGAAAACAAATGGACATAGAATATCGTTTGGGGTTAAATTTCTAAAATGCCAGATAATTACAAGGGGTATACTCCGCCAGATTTACAAAAAGATGCTACTGATGCTGCAGCTGCCGCATCAGCTACATCAGCGGATTCATTTACAGAAACAATAGATATTTCACTTGTAGCATATAAAAGATATCAAATTGCAGCAGCTTATAAGTATGAAGATCCAGAGACAAAAAAAATGTCTTTAAGTGGACCCTCCCCATGGCTAAGTTTTACTTTTGATATTCCAAATAAAACATTACCAGTAACAAATGTAGTTTTAACTGCAGCTATAAAATCATATGGAATAAAATTTACTTTGCAAAGCGCAAGCGAACACGCAGATATAATTATTTTTGAAAGTTTAACAGGAGCATTTGCGGGAGAAGAGTATATAGTTTATACAGGAACATCAACATCTGTAACAATACCAACTTCAAATTTTGCACCTAGATGGGTAAAAATAAGAACAAGAGACCAGTGGGAGGATGAAAATAAAAGCGATGTTATTGCTGGACCAGTAACACCACTTAATGCAGATCCAGATACCACAACTCCGCCAACAGCACCCGCTGGAGCTTCGGTTTCAGGATTTCTTGATCCAAAAGATGTAACTGGATTCAAAGCAGGAATAACTGCATCATGGACAGCAAATACAGACAGCAACACATCTGGATATGTAATTAGATGGACTACACAAAATCCAGCTACCACACAAAATCCAGTCTGGGAGTATGGTCAGGTTGAAGGAAAGGCAACAACTACATTTACAATTACTGGCCTTGTTCCAAATACACTATACTATTGGCAAGTGACAGCAAAGAGTCCGTACAATGCAATTTCTTGGACATCACCGCAATCAGGAACAGTCGGACCAATTGTTGATCCCACAATGCCTTCAGACGCATGGGCACAACTCAAATCAATAATTTCAATTGGCGGTAAAACTGCAGATCTGTTTAAATTTGGAACTGGTATTTCTCAAGATATAAATACTTCTACCACAACAACACCAAGCATGACGAGTGGGACCTATAGTGGAATTATATTAAATAAATCTACAACAAATGTTGGACACAATTATTGGCTCAATACAGGCCAATTTAGAGTAGGAAGCTCAACAGCATTTTTGTATTGGGACGGTTCTGATCTTTACACAACAGGTAAGATAAATGCAACTGGTGGAGTATTTTCTGGAAACGTACAGGTTTCAACAGGAACAATATATGCAGGCGCATCACCAGATTCTGGTGCAAGAGTAAGAATGAACTCTGCTGGATTATTTGCTTATGATTCAAATAACAATCAAGTGTTTTCAGTATCCTCTGCAACTGGAGCATTAGATGCACGAAGCGGTTACATTGGCGGATGGAATATTCAAGGAAGCAATACAACTACGGGATCAATTTCTAAAAACGGAACAATACTTGATTCTAGTGGAAATATAACCCTAGGAGATACCACTGGAACACTTGCATCAATTGTTAAACTTAGCTCAACAGATGCCACATACAGGTTATGGGTAGGCAGCCAAACTGCTTCAAACGCTCCGTTTAGAGTAACAAAAGCAGGTGTACTGTATGCAACAGGAGCTGTATTTAGTTCATCTTCAATAGATGGATATGCAACATCTGCACAATTAACTACTACAAATAATAATTTAGCAACAGTTTCAACTACAGCTACAAATGCTTCGAATACAGCCACAAGCGCTTCGACAACCGCTACAAATGCCTACAATAAAGCAGTTGCTGCTCAAAATGATGCTACTGCTGCAGCTACTAAAGCTCAACAGGCTCAAGATACCGCTGATTTAAAAGTTGCAGCAGCCGATGTTGCAACTGCAATTAATAATAATACAACGACAATTAATGGCGCAAAGATTACTACAGGAACAATATCTTTAGGAAAGTTAGAAGTTGTCGGAAATACAACAACAGGATTGGTCATAGACACTAGTGGAATCAGAGCCTATAGTGGTGGTACGCAAACATTCAATGTGTCTTCTGCAGGATCTGTTGCCCTAACTGGCTCTATTTATTCTACGTCTGGTCAGATAGGTGGATTTGATTTATCAAATGCAGATTTAACAGCAAGTACATCAAAATTACCAAGAATTATATTTGGATCTAAGATACTTATAGGTTATGATGGAGGGCCATATACAATATCAGCAGGAAACCCTTATTCTGACACAGGATCTTCGTTTTATGTAAATACAAATACAAACGTATTTAGATTTGCTGCTGACTCGTCTTCAAGAACTTATGCTGGCGAGGTAAGAAATGGATTTAGAGCAAGAGACATATATTATATTACAAGCCTAACTGGTCCAACATCTTCTCGTAGATTTAAGGAAAATATTACATATGCTCCATCAAGATACTATGAAAGAATTTTAAATATAAAGCCAGCATTCTTCAGCTATGTTCAAGAGCATCCAGACATGTCACCAGAACTTGCTGGTGTACATTCTTTTGGTATAATTGCTGAAGACCTAGAAGAAGCAGGACTTGGATATTTTGTTGAAAGAAATATGAATGGAGAACCAACTCAACTTATGAATATTCATGAATTACCACAGTTATTAATTCCAATAGTTCGTGATATAAAAGACGAACTTGTATCTATCAAATCTAGACTGGAGGCACTAGAAAATGGCTAATCAAGGCTTAATGTTTTTTTGTTCGGTATGCATAGAGGACAGGGTGGGGCATCCTACAAGAATGGATAGAGATGATGCTTATTTAAATTGTCCAGAATGTGGATCAGAGATGCAAACAACCTATACAAGGCCAGACAATCCGTCGGAAGAAATGTTGACTTTAGAGCATTATAATATGCTAAATGGACTAGACAACCCATAGGATTATTGCTATAATATCATAGAGAGAAAAGGAATATAATGGAAAAACAAGAATTAGTTATTCAAGCATTACAGGAAAGAATCGGTCAGTTAGTCTCACAATATGAGACACACATTGCAGTTCTTCGTGCAGAAATAACAAGTCTAGCAAATTCTCTAGCAGAAAAGCAAGAGGAAAATAAGGAGTAGTTTATGGGAATAACAATTGACCCAATGCAGATTAATGACGGAGACCCTGTTACTGCTGAGTTGTTAAAAACAATAGTTAGTAATATTAATCTAATTGCAAAGGGAGAAACATCTTCAGTTGTTGCGCTTACAAATACAAATGAGCAAACAATTGTAAAGAGTGCAAATACTGTTATTTCTAAAGAAGTTGTAAAGGCTGTTAAGCCTACCAATAAACCCTCTGCAAGCGGAACTTGGACATTTCCAGGCAACGGATTTACTGGTGTGCCAGCTTGCTGGATTGCAGTAAAGTCAACAAGTGGACAGGCAGAGACACAGTTACGAGTTCATCCTACAATTGTTAGCGTAAGCGAAACTTCTGTAAAATATGAAATTAGATCAGGGGCGGGAGCAACTGCTGGAAACGTAACATTTATTTTATTTGCAGCAGGAACTTTAGCACCAACAACTAGCTAAGACTATTGACACAATTTTTTAATATGCTACACTTTCCGTGTAGCACCAAAGTCACGACCTCGTGACTTTTTGTATATTTTGAGGAAATAAATGGCAAACGATTTAAAGTGGATGCTGTCATCAGATCAGCAGTTCCCATATCAAGATGATAAAGCAATTGAGCTTTGGTTTAAGGTAATGAAGTGGTTTAAACCTGATGTGGTAGACTACTTAGGAGATACTGATGACCAAGCTTGTTACAGCAAGTATACTGAAGGAAGATCTGCTGAATTTTTAAATTTACATAAAACAGACAGCAAAGATTTAATTCTTCCAACAATGAGACACGAAGCCAAAGGTGCAAGAGATTTTTATGCAAAAACTCGTGAGATGTTACCAGATGCACAATTGTTTTCTGCTTTAGGAAATCACGACATTAGAATTTTTAATTATGTTGATGCAAAGCTTCCAGATTATATTGATCAAGTAACCCCAGAAGCCCTGTGGTCACTTGACTCATTAGGGTATGAATATATTTATTATAATGAATTACCTAAGCGTAGGTTTGGAGACATACACGTACACCATGGACTATCAGTAGCCACAACTGGTGCTGTACGTGCAGACATGAATGATTTACAGGTTTCTTTAATCCGTGGTCACTCTCACAGAATTGCATCTCATTTGCAGACTTATGAATTAAGAAATAATGGCAAAGGGGAAACAATCCGTGGGTATGAGATTGGTCACATGTGTGATGAGAAGTCAAGCGGTATGAAGTACTCGCAGCACCACGATTGGCAAAAAGGATTTGCGGTGGCACACATTGTAAATGATTATCCTCATATTCAAATGATTCATATTTCTCCAGATTACACATGCGTTGTAGACGGGAAGGTGTTTAGCTTATGATGATGAGATGCCAAAAATGTAATGGCAGAGTATTTGTTGATAGAGTATTTTCTCAATTAACAAGCATGGAGCTTTTTTGTATCATGTGCGGTAAGAGATGGATGGTTAGCAAAGAAACGAGTAGGTTTGGAAGATGGCTGAACGAAAAAGAAGAGTTAAACAGAAAAGCCTACAGTATTTCTTCTTAAACGATAAAATACATAAGGTTTTAAAAGCATCTAGATCAAAAGATGAGCTTGTTGCTTGGTGCTATCCAGATAAGAAAAGAGTTCTGTATTCATACTCACAAGTAAAAAAGAATATGGAAAAAGCTTATTCTATTTTAGAAGTCTCTGAAATTTTAAATAAGCACAGAGTTACAATTCAGGATTATATTATTGAGGGTAAAGTCCTTACGCCACATATAATATATCCAATAAGCAGGCAGGATAATTACACATGGTTTAGATATATGTTTAGTCATAAAAACATTTATGACATCCATGAACATATTCTAGAATCAGGACATTCAAAAAATGTTCCTTCAAAAACTGAGCTTCAGGCTATTCTCAAAAACAATATTATATTGTATACTAAGACAGATAGCGGATTTGTGCCAGTATGGAAGGCGGACTGATGGCTGGTAGAGTAGTTATTTGTGAGGTTTGTAAAAAGGAAATTGAAGTTCGTTCAGGCATATTTGCTCACGAAACTTTAGCTAGACATAGAAAGGCGGAACATGACAACAAGAGTAAAGGTTGACCTATCTTTTACTAGAAATTTAGGAAACTACGAGAGCATTAAAATTGGCGTAGGCGTAGAAGATGATGTTCGTCAAGGAGAGACTGTTGATGCTGCAACAGAAAGAGTCTATGGCTTTGTAGAAAATAAGCTTATTGAAAAGACTCAAGAAGTAGAAGAAGAGCTCAAGCGTGGCAAATAGCAAAGAGCCCTACGTACTACTTTCATTGTACTCAAATTTGTATAAAGATAAATATAACAAGATGCCAACAATGAATAAGTTTAGAGAAAAGTGGGCTATGCAAGATGTTATTGATAGCGTAGGTTTTGACAGGGCTAAAGAACTATTAGAGTATTATTTTGTAATCAATAAGAATGGGCACCCCCTTCAGTTTTTCTTTTATAATTTTGACAAAATGGATACTCTAAAAAAAGAAATAGATCGTGATAAACTTAACAGACAAAGGTTGTTGAAAGAAACTAAAGAAATGGTAGAGGGCGGAAACCAGTGAATACAGAAGCAGAACTAATATCTGCAGTTTGCAAAAATAAAGACATTAGCACATTACTTGCAGATAACGTAGATGAAATCTTTACATCACATAGAGATATCTGGGATGGGTTAAAGTCATATTACTATAAGTTTAAGGCTGTACCAGAAGCTGGAGTTCTAATTGAAAAGTTTAAAGATTTTGAGGTTGTTGAAACTAAAGCCGAAACTGGGTATTATCTAGATAAGCTTAAGAATGAATATTTATCTAATAGACTTAAGTCAATTATTCTGCAAAGCGGTTCGGCATTAAAGGAAGATGCTGCTGCTCGTGTTCTTTCCGAAATGCAAAGTAAGCTTGCGAGTCTTAGTAAGTTTACAAACAATGTAAGAGATTTAGATGTTATTGATATTGAGTCTGCAGAAAATCATTTCCTATCAGTAAAAGAACGTTCAGCGATTATGGGTGGAAGCCCAGGAATTCTTACTGGTTTTCAAGCTATCGATAAAGCATACCCAACTGGCATGGCCCCAGGACACCTCATTGTAGCTATTGGATGGCCAGGCCGTGGTAAGACATGGTTTACATCATACCTAGCATGTAAAGCTTGGGAACAGGGATTTAAACCAATGATTATTTCTCTTGAAATGTCTCCAGAAAATATGCGTGATCGTATATATACAATGATGGGTTCTGGATTATTTAAGGCAAGCGATTTGTCCAAGGGTGATATTAATATTGATGATTTTAAATCTTGGGGAAAGAAAAAGTTTGAAGGCAAAAATAGTTTTATTCTAATTTCAAATGAAGGAACTGCTGAGGTTACTCCAGCTACCGTTCAAGGTAAAATTGATCAGCACAAGCCAGACCTTGTAATATTAGACTACCATCAGTTGTTTAATGATAACAAGAGAAGCAATTCTGAAGTTGAACGTAATAGAAATATTTCTCGTGAGTTTAAGTTGCTTGCTGTTGCAAACAATATTCCAGTTATTGATATTACCGCTGCAACTGCAGATGATATTTCAGATCAAGACAACCCTCCAATGATGAGCCAGGTCGCTTGGTCGAAGGCTATCGAGTACGATGCAGATATGGCTATGGCAATTCACAGGTATCCAAATACAAATATGATTGAAGTTATTTCTAGAAAGAATAGACACGGTAATGATTTTAATTTTTATTTAGACTGGGATATCAATAGAGGTATTGTGAAAGAAATTTATGAAAACCCATTCCAGAATAATCAACCATAGGAATATAAAAAAATTTCAGGTCAAAGTTAAATTTAGAGATGACTCTGACATGATAAGAGTACGTGCTCAATATGAAAGTTTATTAACTCAAGATATGAGGGGCAAGGGTTACATAAGGGTACTTGACTTAGACCCAAGCTTTTCGGTAGAATTTGATGGTCAAACGTGGGTGTTTTTAATGACACTATACGGTATATATATAGGAAAGAAGAAGTCATGGGAATACGAGGGAATACAACAAAGCAAGTTAATTCCACGCAGTACGCACCAGGTCAAATCAAATCAATTCTAAAAGAATTGGGTTTAGATATAACTAGCGAGCCTGGCGACGACCTTATGTTTTACTGCCCATTTCATTCAAATAGACATAGTGCAAGCTGTTGCATAAGCAAGGTATCTGGTGCATGGCTTTGCTATAACCCAGCGTGTGGAGAATCTGGTTCATTAATAGAATTGGTTAGAAGGGTGTCTAATAAAAATAATTTCCAAGCCCTCAGATTAATAGCTGCAAAAGGTCAGGAATCTTTGGATGGTTTTGATGAAATGCTTCAAGCAATGATGGAAGAAAAACCAGACTTTAAAGAGTTTTCTTATGACACAATTTATAGGCTACATCTTGATCTTGCTCAAAACGAAAAAGCAAAAAGCTATTTGCTTTCAAGAAAAATAAATATTGAGACAATGAAATATTTTGAACTAGGCTATTCAGAAAATATGAAGATGGTAGTTACCCCAGTTCACAGTCCAGACGGAATCCCGATTGGCATTGTTGGAAGATCTATCGAAGGAAAAACTTTTAAGAATAGCACGGACCTGCCAAAAAGCAAAACATTATTTAATGTTCACCGTGCAAAAAAGATTGGTGGAAATGTTATTGTTGTTGAATCTAATTTTGATGCAATAAGGATTCATCAAGCAGGCTTTCCAAATGTTGTAGCAACACTAGGAGGGTTTTTGTCTAAAGAGCAGCATGCATTATTAAATAAATACTTTAATAGGATTATTATAATGACAGACGCAGACGTTGCTGGAAGAGAGCTAGGCTCAGCAATTGCAGACAAATTACGTAACAAAGACATCTTGTGGGCTTCGTATGAATATGGTAAGATATATCCTCACGAAGCAAAAGATGCAGGAGATATGACAGACGAAGAGATTAAGGTTTGTATTAACAATGCTGTTTCAGATATTGAATACAAATCTTGGCATTCGTGATATAATAAAGATACAGACGGATCTATACCGTCAACTATAAACTAGGAGAAAAAATGGGTATCGTAAAAGGACTAAAAGACCTAAACAAGGTTATGGACAAGCCACAATCAACTGGTGGCGATGGAACAAAGGGTCGCTGGGTAAAGCTTGAAGACGGAGAAAGCATTAAGATTCGTTTTCTTCAGGAACTTGATCCAGATTCACCAAATTATAACGAGGCGCTAGGTCTCGGTTTTATTGCAGTAGAACATACAAATCCAAAAGATTACCGTCGTAAGGCATTGTGCTCGATGGACGACCAGGGTAAGTGTTTTGGATGCGAACAGCACCGCAAAGATTACAAGGCGGGATGGAAGGGTCGTTCACGACTTTATATTAACGTATTAGTAGATGATGGCAAGGAAGAACCTTATGTTGCAATTCTTTCACAAGGTTCAAGTGGTAAAACAGTAACACCTACCCTAATCGAATACGCTGGAGAAATGGGTTCAATTACAAACCTCATGTGGCGTATTAAGCGTTCAGGAATGAAGACAGATACAAGTTATACAATTATTCCTCTTGCAAAAGATGAAACACCATTTGATGCATCAGGCCTTGAGTTATACAAACTTGAAGAGTCTGCAGTTCGTGATATGCCTTATACAGAACAAGAAGCATTTTTTGCAGGTGAAGGTTCATCTGCTGAGGAATCAGATGCTTCATCTAGCAGCGTAGACTGGTAAATCTAAAATGAGAAGGGGCAGTCTATTGACTGCCCCTAATCTATTTAGTAGAATAGCGACATGAGTTTTACACACCTACACGTACATAGTTATTATAGTTTGATGGATGGATTAAATTCTCCAAAAGAATTATGCCAAGCAGCAATTGATGCTGGTCAGACTGCAATTGCAATTACAGATCATGGAACTTTGTCTTCTCATCGTGATATGCAAATTGCAGCAAAAGAGTTGGGCATAAAGCCGATATTGGGTGTTGAGGCGTATATTTCTCCAACAGATAGATTTGATAAATCTTCTAAGACAGACAAATCTATTCAAGCATATAATCATATTATTCTTCTTGCTAAGAATAATGTTGGATTAGCTAACATAAATGCTTTACAGGAAATTGCGTGGAACGAAGGGTTTTACCATAAGCCACGTATTGATAGGGAGGTGCTTAAAGAGTATGCGGAAGGTATTATTGTACTTAGCGGATGTCTTAATGGTCTTATTAGTAAATGCATTGAACGTCAGGAATTCTCAGAAGCCAAACTTATACTCAAAGATTTTAAGCAAACTTTTGGCGAAGATTTTTACGTTGAGGTTCAATCTCATAACCCCCAAGAAATAAATGAAAAATTACTTGAGTTAGCAGATGAATTAAAAATTAAAGCGGTTGCAACTGGAGACGCACATTTTGCTAAGGGTGAAGATAAAGTATTAGAAGAAGCAATGCTGATTTTGTCCACAAATCCAAAAATGGACAAAGAGGCTGATTTTGAAATTTCTAGAACTAAGCAGGATATGCTTGATAGATTTAATTATCTTTATCCAGATAGGAAAATTTCATTTCAAGATTATAATTTATTTATTCAGACACGTGATGAAATTGAGTCGGATTTTAAAAAAGCTGGCGTAAATAGAACAGACATATTCGACAATACCATGGAGGTAGCCTCTAAAATTGGCGAATACGAGTTTAACAGCGGATTAGACCTTTTGCCAGTACCTAAGACCAATGCAGACAAGAAACTGGCTGAGATGGCCTCAGAAGGCCTTAAACGCCTATCCCTAGATCAAGATAAGGTCTACGTAGATAGGCTTAATGAAGAGCTATCTGTGATTAAGGATAAAAAATTTGCATCCTATTTTCTTGTTGTTGCAGATATGATTAATTGGGCAAAAGAAAACAATATTAAAGTGGGTCCTGGCCGTGGTTCGGCAGCTGGATCTTTAGTTTGTTATGCATTAGGAATTACAGATGTTGATCCAATTAAATATGATCTACTGTTCTTCCGATTCATTAACCCAGAGCGAAATGACTTTCCAGATATCGATACAGACTTTGAGGATCGTCGTCGCAAAGAAGTTAAAGATTATTTAAAGAAGAAGTTCAAGCACGTAGCTTCTATTTCTACATTTACTTATTTTAAGGATAAGGGTGTTGTACGTGATGCTGCTCGTGTATTCATGGTTCCTTTACAAGATGTAAATAGAGCATTAAAGCAGGTTGATACTTTTGAAGATTTCATGGAATCACCAAATACAAAAGAGTTTAGGGCTAAATATCCTGAGGTAATTTGGCTTGCAGAAAGATTACGTGGCCGAATTCGCTCTGTTGGTGTACACGCTGCAGGTGTGGTGGTTGCAAAAGATGATATTAGAAAGTATGCTCCAGTTGAATCTAGAGAAGATGCTCAAGATAAGGTTTCTGGACGTATCCCAGTTGTTGCTTATGACATGGATACAGTTGCAGATATCGGTTTGATTAAACTTGATGCACTAGGTCTAAAAACTTTGTCTGTTATTTCAGATACATTAAAGTCAATCAAAGAAAGAACTGGTAAAGATATCAACCTTTCTGAACTTCCTTTAGATGATGCAAATGTTTACAAGATGTTAAATGAAGGATACACAAAGGGAATCTTTCAGGCAGAAGCAACACCTTACACAAACCTATTGATTAAGATGGGTGTAGACAAATTTGAAGACCTTGCTGCATCTAATGCTTTAGTTCGTCCAGGAGCTATGAAGACTGTAGGTGATGCATACATTAAGCGTAAGCAGGGTCAACAAGACATCACCTATACTCATCCAATCATGAGGCCTTTTACAGAAAATACATATGGTGTTATCATATATCAAGAACAGGTTATGCAGGCATGCGTACACCTAGGAGGGATGACATGGTCTGAAGCCGATAAGGTACGTAAGATCATTGGTAAGAAAAAGGATGCGAGAGAGTTCGACCAGTTCAAGGATAAGTTTATTGATGGCGCTTCAAAGCACATTTCTAAGAAACAAGCAGAGACACTTTGGCATATGTTTGAGGCTCATGCTGGTTATTCTTTCAACCGCTCCCATGCTGTTGCTTACTCTATGCTTAGTTATTATACTGCTTGGCTTAAGTCCTATTATCCTCTTGAATTCATGTTTTCAGTTCTTAAAAACGAAAATGATAAAGATGCGAGAACAGAATATTTAATTGAAGCAAAGCGTTTGGGCTTAAAGGTTCTTTTGCCACACGTTAATGAGTCAGATGTTTATTTTTCTTTGAAAGACAATGCAATCAGATTTGGACTTGCGGAAGTTAAATATATTTCAGACAATATTGCAAATAAAATTATTGATGCACGTCCATTTAAAACTTATGCTGAATTTGTTGAGGTTGCTTCAAAGAAAGGCTCTGGAATTAATAGTCGTGCTATACAAGCACTTAATTCTATCGGCGGTTGTGCATTTAAAGACAATGAGAGAAGCGGTAACGAAAAAGATAATTACTACGAGTACCTAGGAATTCCAGCATTTAATCTTGATGGAATACCTCCTAGAATTAAAGCACAGGCTAGACCTATTGAAGAGTTTGATGACTTAGGATCATTTGTTATGTTTGGAATGGTTAAGTCAATTAAACGAGGAACTGGGTGGGCACGTGTCGAGCTAGTAGACGAAACTGGTTCTATTGGTTTGTTCCATCATGAGCAAACACAGATTGAGCCTGGACAAATGTACTTTATATTAGTAGGAGACAATAGAATATCACGATATGTAAAGGTTAGTGATATTAATCCAGACTCTGAAGATCTTTTTGTTAAGTATTTGTATCAAAAACAATATGATTTATCGGAAGACGAGTACATGGTCATTAATTTTACACCTTATCAAACAAAGGCTGGTAAAACTATGAGCCACATAGTAATGACAAACAAGGATAAAGAGTTGGTTAGAGCAATTGCTTTTCCAACAATGTATAAACAAACTCTTGCAAAAATGCGAGAAGGAATGAGATGTAAGCCAATCTTATCTAAATTAGAAGATGGCACTTTAAATATAAAGGAGATAAAGTAATGGAAGATGTCCCGCTAGAGGAATATTTTAAATCATTAAACCCAAATAAAATTTTAATTGGTGTTTTGCAGCAAATTAAAAAGGTAGAGATACCAGTAGGATTTTTTGCAGATGTTCCTAATTCAGAATTAGTTGTTAGCGTAAACGAAGATGGAACTTTGTTTGTATTTTCATTAAAGGAGAGCAATGAGTAGACAGGATGATATTGTTCTATTGACCGACTACGGCCTAGATGCCCTAGCAGCAATTTTGCATGAGACAGCAATTGAAAAAGGATTCTGGGATGGAGAAATAAACTATGACAAAATTGGTAATAAACTTGCTCTCGTACATTCGGAAGTTACTGAAGTTTTGGAGGCTATCCGTAAAGACAAAGGGTCTCAAGAGGTTGTAGAAGAGATGGCAGACATAATTATTAGATTGCTAGATTTATATGCAGCCATGAGAGATACAAATCAAATTGAACACAGTCTTGATGAAATTTTATTTCAAAAGGTAGAAAAAAATAAGGGAAGACCAGCACTTCACGGCAATCGTTTTTAATGATATAATAATACAAAAGAAAGAGAAAAAATGACAATATTGATAGATGATATACTATCAAAGCTTGATCCAAAAACAAGAGCAAGAGTCCAGTCAGCACAGGATGTAGTTGTAGAAAAGCAACCAACTCCAAGCATAGGATTAAATTTTGCTCTTCAAGGCGGACTAGGCTTTGGCAGACAAGTTTTAATTTGGGGAAATAAATCCGCTGGAAAATCTTCCTTTTGTTTACAAATGATTGCAGAAGCACAAAAAAATGGAAAGACATGCGCTTGGATTGATGCTGAGCATTCTTATTCTGCAGAATGGGCAGAATCTTTAGGAGTAGATTCATCTTCCCTTATCTACTCACCAGCTAAAACAGTAAACGACATGGTTGATGTTGCAACAAAATTGATGGAAGCAGAAGTAGACATAATTGTTGTAGATTCTATTTCAGCATTACTTCCAGCAATTTATTTTGAAAAAGATGGAAATGAATTAAAAGATTTGCAAGATACAAAGCAAATCGGCGCTGAAGCAAAGGATATGACTCACGCAGTCAAAATGTTAAATTATGCAAACAAAAATACACTACTGGTTCTCATCTCACAGCAAAGAAATCAATTTGGATCTATGCATGCCTCCCACATTCCGACAGGAGGAATGGCAGTTAAATTCTTTTCTTCCACAGTCATTAAGCTATGGTCTTCGGAAGCTGAAGCTAATGCAATTAAAGCGGGCATTAAGGTTGGTGACAAGATCATTGAACAAAGAGTTGGCAGACCAGTCAATTGGATTATTGATTACAACAAACTCGGCCCCCCTAACCTTTCAGGACAATACGACTTTTACTATCAAGGAGAAACCCTTGGAGTAGATAAGGTTGGAGAGACCTTAGATGTTGCAGAAATGTGTGGCATAGTTGAAAAGGGCGGAGCTTGGTACACAGTAAATGGAGAACGTTTACAAGGAAGAGCAAAAGCAGTTCAATACTTAAAGGAAAATCCTGATGTTGTTGACACATTGTCTGGTGAAATAAATGCCAGATATTAATGAATTCTTTAAAAAAGAAACTGAAATCAAGATTCCAGTAAATGCTCAAAAAGTTGAAGGACAAAAACCTTGTTCAGTCTGTGATAAAGATACAAACGAAGCTTGGTGGGACCCAGAACAAATGTTTTTGTTTTGGACATGTCCAGACGGACATAGAAATGAATATAGGTTAAAGTAATGTCTGAAAGATCAGAGGCAAAGCGTGATGGAGCAAAGCAACAAAAGAACAGTGGACGTGGTGATTATCAAAAGGGTGACGCAACGTGGAGATCTTTTGTGGTGGATTATAAAGAGTACGAAAAATCAATCTCTATTACGCAAAGTATTTGGGCAAAAGTTTGTACAGATACTTTTAAGGTCAGCAGGGATAAGTATCCAGTACTCAAGCTCATACTTGGCTCAGACCGTAGCAAAACACGGTTAGCTGTGATCGAATGGTCAATGCTAGAACAATTAGTAGAATGTTGGGAAAAACATAATGATATTTGAAATTTTAAAAACAACCGCAGCTGGTGCAGCAATTGGTGCCCTTTTTGTATTGCTAAGATTACCAGTTCCAGCACCACCTGTTTTTTCTGCAGTTATGGGCATAGTAGGCCTTTGGTTAGGCGCAGTAGTTATGGGGAAGTTTATTTAATGGCAACACATAAATTAATAAATTTCTTTACTGAACAAGAAGTTGCTGAAATTTTAAATATTGTTGATTCTTTAGAGGATAAATGGACAAAAAGAATAATTACTGATTCTGTTAATTTTTTTACATTAGGCCAAGAGTCTTCTATCGATTGTGTTAATTATGATGACAATACAATAAGTCTAACACACAATAGCAATAAAATGTTAAAAGAAAATTTTCATTTTATGTATACATCAATCATTTCAAAATTTTCAGAACTGTACGGAAAATGTGAACTTGCAACCGATGTACCAATACCAGGGTTTTTTATATACACGGAACACAAAGGGGTTCAAAGTAGAAACAATGGATTTTCTAAAATTCATAAAGATGGAAGATTTGAGCACCTCGACTACTACTGGAACACTTTTAAAAAAGTTGATCACGACAATGTAATAGGAATTACTATTGCTTTAGAGTTACCAAAAAGTGGATCTGGAATGTTTATTTGGGATCAGCCAGATCAAGGATTTTATTCAAGTTCAGAATGGGCAAATTCAGTCAAGTACTCTGATTTTAATTTAAATCCAGAGAGTGCAAATCATTTAAACAGTAATATTGTTAATAAAATTCCAAATGTTGTAGAATACTCTGTCGGTAAAGCAATTGTTCAAGACGGTCCACAATTTCATGCAGTTGCACATGGAACAAATTTATCTATAAAAGATAGAAGAGTTACTGTTCAAATTTTTGCTAAAAAATGTGATGGGGTATGGAGGTTATATTTCTAATGACAATGTTGTTGTTTGGTATATGCATAGGCTTTATAATAGGATATCCTTTAGGGTTATTTATTGATATGTTAGATAGAAAGGTAAAAGGAAATGGAAGATAAAAATACACTTCAATTAATTAGTGATATAACAGAGTTCAATGATCTTCATGAATACATGAAGGATGAGCATCTTGATAAAGCACTTGCCATAGTGGTAAAAATTTTAATGAACCCAGAGGTTCCATCTGCCAAAGCACCTATTCTTATTATGGAACTTCAAGCCATGTCTACAAAGTTTGCCGTAATGGCTTCTGTTTATTCAACAATTGCTAAAGACAAAGCTGGAACAGTAAACAATAATAAAAAGAATGTATATTATTCTGTAAAGGAGTCCATAGACAAACTTGTAGATGCTCTTAAGTATGTCGTTAGGTATAATTCATGATGGTACATTTAACTAAAATTTATACTAAGACTGGTGATGATGGACAGACTTCAAATGCAAATAATGAGAGGTTGTCTAAAACAGACCCAGTAATGCAAGCAATTGGTGCAGTAGATGAGGCAAACTCAGCTATCGGAATGGCAACAGACGAATACAATGACATCCTTGAAAGAGTCCAAGGCGACCTTTTTGATCTAGGTGCAGAATTATCTGGAGCAAAAACAATCAGTATTTCTGAAAATAGAATCATGTATTTGGAAAATGTTATTGATGACTATAATGAATATCTTGAGCCACTTAGGTCATTTGTTTTGCCTACTGGTCCACTGCATAATGCTAGAACCATAGTAAGACGTGCAGAGCGAGAAGTATGGAAGCTTAATAATATTAATCATAATATACCTAAGTATTTAAATCGTTTGTCAGACCTTCTATTTGTTATGGCAAGATACCACAATAAGGGAAAAGAAAAATTATGGGTGCCGACTAATGGCTAGAGATATCGTAAAGAATTTAAAGTTTAAAAAGCATACAGGCAAGCATTTTGATCCAGAACTATTTGCACAGTTGCTTGATGAGTCTTACCGAAATACTAAACGTGCAGATGGAGAGATGACAAAAAAATCATTTAGCCCAAGTTCGCTTGGATACGGACATGGCAATTGTCCAAGATACTGGTACATGGCATTTAGCGGGGCAATGTTTATAGATGACAACGATGCAGTAGCAGTTGCTAATATGGCACAGGGCACACAAGCTCATGAAAGACTACAAAAGCTAATCTCTACAATGCCACAGTTTAGGGCAGAAGAAGAAGAGATTATAAACGAGTACCCACCAATTCGTGGTTTTATAGATTTAATTATGGAGTATGATAATGAAATTGTGCTTGGTGAAATAAAGACGGCTAAACAAGAAGTTTGGGATACAAGACAAGCTGAAATGAAGCCCTCAGTTAATCATACCCTTCAGTTATTGACATACATGAAATTAAAAAACGCTAAAGAAGGTTTTTTCCTGTATGAAAATAAAAACACTCAAGAAATTTTAATCATTCCAATTTCCATGAATGAAAAAAATAAAAAGATTATAGAAGATCTATTCCTTTGGATGCAAGAGGTTTATGATAACTTTAAAGATGGCGATCTCCCAATGAGGCCAGCTGGTGCAACTAAAACAAAGATGCCTTGCACTTATTGTCCAATTAAAAAACAATGTTGGGCTAAAGACTCACCAAATGGAACAGTTCAAATCGAACTTTATGAGGTTCCAGCGCTATGATTTGTTTTAACAAAGACTGTTCAATAGAGTTTGAGCCAAAAACACATAACCAAAAGTATTGTTCTGATGATTGCTGCAGAATTGCCACAAATAAAAGAATCATGGAAAAATATTATGAAAAAAAAGCAATTAAAAATGGCGCTTTAAGAAAATGTAAAAAGTGCAAAATAAAGTTAAGCAGGTACAATAGCATTGATATATGTCATGACTGTGAGCAAAAATCTAATTCAAAGTCTAAAGGAAAGGTAAAAGTATTAATCGATGAGATTAAACGAATTGATTAAAACTAAAGCTTACAGAGTTTTAGGGATAGATGCTTCTACAAACTCTATTGCTTTTTGTTTGCTTGAAAACAATATTCCTTTAAAGTGGGGAAAGATAAATATTGAAGGTGCAGACATATATGAAAAAATATATGATGCAAAAAATAAAATGTCTATAATGCTAGATGAGCTAAAGTCTGATTATATTGCGGTAGAGGGTGCAGTACTTGTCAGATCACCAGATGCTGTGATAAAATTATCGTATGTCTATGGAGTTGTTATTGCTGAGCTTATGTCTACTGGCGCTAAGGTTATTACAATTAGCCCTACCTCGTGGCAGGCGCACATTGGCAACAAAAATCCGACGAAAGATGAAAAGTCTGCAATAAGGTTGGCCAATCCAGGATATGCTGAATCATGGTATAAAAACCAACTAAGAAATATGCGTAAACAAAGAACAGCAGATTATTTTAATAAAAAATATAATCTTAATTTAGAGGATTTTGATGTAGCAGATTCTTTTGGAATTGCTTATTATGCAAATGAGGTTCTTACAAAACGATGAAACTATATCAAAGTAAAGAGTGGCTATATAGAAGGTATATAGTACAGAAGAAAACGGTTACAGAAATTGCAAAAGAATGCAATGTCTCTGCTATGACGATACAGAGATACTTAGAACAATTTAAATTGATAAAGAGGCGGTAATGTTAGAACCAGTATTTCCAGATGTAGAAAATTTTAACTGTCAGGATTTATATTTACTTACAGTTGGCACAGAAGCAGGAAAAGAAATTTGGGAAACCTGTCATGAAATTGCACACATGTTGGTAAAAAAGAATATTGCTTATGGCAACTCAGCACTTGATCCTGTGCGTATATTTTCAAAGGCGGGGCCAAGAGAGCAGCTCCACGTTCGTATTGATGATAAGCTAAATAGACTTATGAAGGGTACAGAATATCCAGGAGACAATGATATTGATGACCTAATCGGATATTTGGTGCTGCTTAAAATAGCCAAGTCAAAGTCTGAATGATTTTAGTCAACTAAGATGGTATAATAAACTTATGAGTGAAATTGAGCCAGCGGTACATTTTGACCGAATGAATAAAGTTGTAGAGGAGTTGCTTAAGGGTAATTCTGCTACACAAATTGCCACCATTACTGGACTTACAAGAAAAGAAGTGGTGGAGTTAGTAGACGAGTGGAAGTCTATTGTCCATAATGACAACAATATAAGAGATAGAGCAAGAGAAGCAATCTCTGGAGCAGACCAACACTATGCGATGCTAATTAATGAGGCATGGAAAACTGTACAGCAAGCTGATATACAAGATGCTTTAAATGTAAAGGCTACCGCATTAAAGCTAATTGCGGATATAGAAACAAAAAGAATTGCAATGCTTCAATCTGTAGGTGTTTTAGAAAATAATGAAATTGCTGCACAAATAGCAGAAAATGAAAAAAAACAAGAGGTCTTGGTCGGAATATTAAAAGATGTAACGGCCCAATGCTCTCATTGTAAACTAGAGGTTGCAAAAAGACTTTCCCAGATAACGGGTGTAGTTGAGCCAATAGTAATACATGAAGATAACGGGGTGGCATAATGTTAAAAACAGATAACGCAGAAAAAATTCATGAAAATATTTATGTTTATCATAATTTTGTTACAGAAGAAGAGTGCAATAGTATTTTAGATATTGTTTCTAATCTTAGCGAAGATGCTTGGATTGGAGATGAAAGATCTGGGCACAAAAGAACTATCTCTATAGACATAATAGCTAAAATCAGGGAAAGAGTTCAATCTTTGCTTGAAGAGGGATATTACGTAGGAACAAATGTAAACCCAATAAGAATGCTTAAGGGCTCAACTTGGGGAGTGCATACAGACGAGCATGATTTTCTTGATGTAAAAGAAGCTGCATATTTATATAAAGAAGGTGAGCCTTTTAAGCTTGAGCAATTAAATGTAGCAGGAATGATACTTTATTTTAATAATTTTGAAGGAGGATCACTTTTTTATCCAGAAAAGGGTATAGAGTATCATCCAGTAAAAGGTGATCTTGTAATACATGGGGCGGGACAAGATTGTTTGCATGGAGTAAATGAGCTGCTTAGTGAAGTTAGATATACACATTCTAATCATATATATAAAATGGTAAAGGTTCCAGAATCTTTTGTAAAAACTAACCTGCATGGAGCCGAATTTGGAATTTAATTTTAATGACATAATAGATATACTAGACGGTGAAGAATTTGATGAACGTCCAGTAGATCTACGTACATTTGTAACAAGCCCAGACTATTTAGGGCTTCCCCCTTTATCTGATTATCAATATACTCTTATTGAAAAGTCTTCTCAGATATATAAAGAATCAACCTTGGTTAAACTGTTTGGAGAAGAAGAAGGAAAGCGCATGTTTAAACAAACATGCAATGAAGTAATTGCTCAACTCGGAAAGGGTTCTGGAAAAGACTATACGGCTACCATTTCAGTATCGTATATGGTTTATCTTCTGTTATGCTTAAAAGACCCAGCAACATATTATGGTAAGCCACCAGGCGATACAATTGATATTCTAAATATTGCTATTAACGCACAACAAGCAAACAACGTTTTCTTTAAAGGATTTAAAACTCGTGTTGACAGATGCCCTTGGTTTGCAGGTAAATATGAAGCAAAAGCATCAGAAATTAAATTTGATAAGAGCATAACAGTACACTCAGGTCACTCTCAAAGAGAAGCTTGGGAAGGATATAACGTTATTGCTGTAATCCTTGATGAGATTTCAGGATTTGCAATAGAGAACACAACAGGACACGATCAAGCAAAAACAGCTGACGCTATATATGATATGTATCGTGCATCAGTAATTTCCCGTTTTCCAGACTATGGCAAGGTTATATTGCTTTCCTTCCCTCGTTTTAAAAATGATCCTATTCAAAAATTTTATGACTCAGTTATAGCAGATAAAGAAACAATTATTAGATCTGCTACATTAAAAATGGACGAGGATCTGCCAGAGGGTACACCAGGAAACGAGGTAGTTGTTGAGTGGGAAGAGGACCACATTGTTTCATATGCTATACCAAAAGTATACGCAATTAAAAGACCATCCTGGGAAGTTAATCCAACTAAAAAGATTGAAGATTATAAAGTAGAGTTTTATAAAAATATGCCAGACGCTCTGGGAAGATTTGCATGTATGCCTCCAGAGATGATAGATGCATTTTTTAAATCTCGTGAAAAAATAGAAAAAGCGTTTAGCAATACTGCTCTTGCAGTAGATTCTTTTGGAAGACTGGAGAATTGGTTTGCGCCAGATCCAGACAAAGAATATTTTATACACGTTGACTTGGCGCAAAAACATGACCACTGTGCTGTCTCTATGTCACATGTTCAAAAGTGGGTTAACGTAAAGGTAACAGACAGCTACTCTCAGCCTGCCCCAATAGTTGAAGTTGATGCCGTAAGATACTGGACGCCAACACCAGACAAGTCTGTAGACTTTACAGAAGTAAAAGACTACATCTTGGCTTTGAGAACTGCTGGCTTTAAAATAAGACTATGTACTTTTGATAGATGGAATTCTCATGACATGATGCAGCAATTAAAACAATATGGAATTAATACTGAGATATTGTCTGTAGCAAAAAAACATTATGACGATATGGCAATGGTTGTGCTTGAAGAAAGATTAAAAGGTCCATATATACCTTTACTTATAGATGAATTGTTACAATTAAAAATAATGAAAGATAAAGTTGATCACCCACGCAAAGGATCAAAAGACTTGGCTGACGCAGTTTGCGGGTCAATATTTAATGCAATTAGTATGACAAGGCCAAATGTAAATCAAGAAATAGACATACATACATATGAGTCTATGTCTTATGATGATGATTTTGGCAAAAAGGCAGACGCAGAGGTTCATCACTATAATATGATTCGTGCCCCCAAAATGCCAGAACATTTAAAAGAAGCTATGGATAGGATGCAAATAATATGAGTGAATATCAAGAACAAGCAAAGTTATGTAAATGTTGCACAAAACATGTTCCACTCCCAACAGTTATGAAAGAGTATAACGGAGAGACTGTATGTCCAACAACTTATTATAATATAGTTGAATATAAAAGAATATGGAAGTCTTACGGCAAGAGGCCGATGGGAAGTATAAGAAAACATTTTTCTGAATACGTTCAGCAGGCTGTTGAAAAAACTATTGACAATATTTAATGTCATATATTATAATTACTAACTAGGCGCCAATAGCTTAGTTGGTTAAAGCCCCGAACTCATAATTCGGTAATCATAGGTTCAAGTCCTATTTGGCGCACAGGAGGGGAAAATGGACGAAGAGTTATTAAATATGTATGTTGAAATGGGTGTAATCAAAATGTCTGGTATAGACGATAACGGAGAGTTTATTTTCACAATTGATCCAATTGCACAAGAGCTTGCCCCAGAGTTATGGGAAGCTCATACAAGTTTTGTGGATGCAACGCTTATAGATTTATTTGAAAAAGGTTTACTAAATGTAGAATACGATGAAAACTTAGAAGCACATATGGAATTAAGTGATGAGGGAAAAAGAGTTGCAAGAGAATTAGGATTGATAGAATTAGACGAATAAGATATAATAATTTGCCCTTGTAGCTCAGCGGATAGAGCGAGGCTCTTCTAAGGCCTGCGTCAGAGGTTCGATTCCTTTCAGGGGCGCATGCGGTAGAACCGTCACTGTATGTCCTAGGACACGATCAAACGGCTATGTAGGAACAACACGCAGACTGGCTGCGCCGCTAACCAGTATTGGACCATAGCTCAGTTGGCAGAGCGTAGAGCTGTTAACTCTAATGTCCCAGGTTCGAGCCCTGGTGGTCCAGCTCAAAATATAGATCTGAACAATCTATGTGGAGATAGGTTATACCGAAACCGACTCTGTAGGCGCATCATACGAAGGGGTTCAGCCCGAAGGAGATTGCTCTGCCAACCTACTAGGTATAACAGCCATTGGCTTAAGGACAGCGAATAGAACTGTGATAGCACGAATGGCATTTGCCCTGTTAGCTCAGTGGTAGAGCAGCCGCCTTGTAAGCGGCAGGTCAACAGTTCAAATCTGTTATGGGGCTCCATGGTCCATTAGCTCAGTTGGTTAGAGCGCTTCCCTGTCACGGAAGAGGTCGACGGTTCAAGTCCGTTATGGATCGCTAAGCTATTGACAATGCTATTTAAAAATAGTAAACTGATACAAAGGAGAAATATGAAAACAATTGGAGATAAAATTGACGGTTTTGCAATCGTCGGAGTAAAGCCAGGGAGACTAGATGCGTCTGATGATGTTTTTGAAACGCTAACAGAAAATTCCTTTCCTGGAAAGTGGAAAGTAATTGTTTACTATCCAAAAGATTTTACATTTGTATGCCCAACTGAAATTGTTGCATATGATAAGCTTGCAAAAGATTTTGAAGACAGAGACGCAGTACTGCTAACTGGATCAACAGATAATGAATTTTGTAAGATTGCATGGAGAAATGCACACGAAGATTTGAAGAAAACAAACTCATGGATGTTTGCTGATCAAATCCGTGGCTGGTCTTACGATGAAGAAAATGATAGGTCGCTATCTGGACTTGCTGATCAGTTAGGAATTATTACTCCACAAGGAGTTGCTTTACGTGCTACATTTATTGTTGACCCAGATAATATTATTCAACATGTAACTGTAAACAACCTTGACGTAGGTCGTAATCCAGAAGAAGCATTGCGAGTTCTAGATGCTCTTCAAACAGGAGAGCTTTGTGCCTGCAACAGACCTTTGGGCGGGGAAACGCTATAATGTCATGGGTAGACCAGCTTAAGGATTCTCTTCCAGAATATGCTAAGGATATCAAGTTAAACCTTGATGCAGTAATCAATAGATCAACAATTGATCCAGAGCATGCTACGTATCTTTCAATTGCAGCAGCATTTGCCACAGGTAATTCTAAACTTCTGGCATTTATTGTAGCAAATGCATCAGACGAAGTTGAAAAAAATGCAGCCCTGACAGCTGGTTCTATCATGGCCCAAAATAATATTTGGTATCCATTTATTGAGATGGCTGATGATGCAGGCCTTAAAGGACTGCCTGCACAACTTAGAATGAATGCAATAGCCTCACACGGAGGAACAACAAAAGCAAAGTTTGAGGCTTATTCCCTGGCTTCATCAATTATTGGAAAGTGTCATTTTTGCGTTAAAGCACATTATGAAACATTAAAAGAAGAGGGTTACTCTGTAGAACAATTAAGAGATATAGGTAGAATTGCAGCAACAATAAATGCCTTGTCTAAGATTCTATCAGCGTAATGGTATAATGTATTTATGAAAGAAAAGGTTGTTCATAACAGTAATCTAGTAGAGATTGTGCATAAGCATGATATCGTAGAATATCATAATGTTTTTACAGAAGCAGAGTGCAAATATATATTGGATTACTGGAACAGCCTTGAAGACTGGATTCCATCTTGTTTTTACGGAATGTACATAATCTCTGGTCAAAAACAAATATCAGCAGAAGCTGGAATGAAATTGCGTAATTTTCAATTAAAATTATGGAATCTTGCAGAAAAAGTTTTTGAAAGAGAGCTTCGTCAAATTAGTTTGAGCCCTCACAAATGGGATCCAGGTGCTTTTGCTGCAGACCATGCAGATAATGCGGAATTAGATGGAACACCAAATGCATGGATAGAAAACAAATTGGTCTCTATAGTTTATTTAAACGATGATTATGAGGGCGGAAAGTTAACTTTTAGGGATCACAATATAGCCATTAAGCCTAAGACTGGAACGGTAGTAGTATTTGATGTCGGCATAGGGAATGTTCATGCCGTCACAGAAGTTTTAAAGGGTGAGAGATACACGATGCTTGGATCTTATGATTTTATTGATTCTGAGTATTCTGAAGACTTAAACAAAATCAAAGATTCTGTAAAAGATATTCAATATCAGCAGAGGGCTGAGTGGAAAGAGGGAAAAGTAATGCCCAAAACAACAGCCTCAGACCCAACCTTAAACCAATAGAAATGGTATACTAGAATAATGGATCAATTAATATATTTGCTTAAAAAATGGCAGGCCAATTCCTTTGTTATGTCCAGCGCAGCACATGGATTTCATTGGAATGTAGAAGGCCCTTTATTCACACAGTACCACGATTTTTTTGGCAAAATCTATGAAGATGTGGATAGCACAATTGATGTCATATCTGAATGGATAAGAAAATTTGATTCACAGGCTCCGTATACACTGAGTCAGCTTATTGTCAATCAAACAATTGGAGAAACTTTAACCTCAAGCAACTCTCCAATATCAATGACAAAAATTTTATTTGATGCAAATGAAATAATGCTGAATGACCTAACAACATTATTCAATGCAGCAACACAAGCAGGCGAAGAAGGCCTAGCTAATTTTATTTCTGAAAGACAAAATAGCCATAAAAAATGGCAGTGGTGGCTTAAAGCAAGCTTAAAACAAACAATTAATTAGAACGGATAAATATGCAGTATATAGAGGTTATAGAATTCCCTGGTTTAGAAGAAATTAAAGCTAATTTCCCATATTACAAGCAAAAATTTTTAGATTCAAAAATTTTAGCATTTAGAAATGTAAATGCAGATTTTGCTTTGCAAGAAGATATTACAAAATTTTTTGGAGATAATCTCGGATGGTATCCAAACACTGAAAATCCAAATAGATCAGACTATATAGAAGACCATCATAAGCATATGATGGGTCAATCCATTGCAACAAAAGATGAATGGATGCTTGGGTGGCACATAGAATGGGTAGAGCTTGAAAATGATTCCTACTATGGTGCAACTTGGAATATGACAAAGTTTGACTGTGAGTATGACACAGGCAACACATGTTTTGTTGATATGACTGCTTTTTATAGTAGGTTGTCTGACGAAGAAAAAAACTTTTTGGACAAATGCATTGTTAATTTGCATACAAGAGGAAAAGATTATCAGTACAGCTATATAAAAAAACACTGGATAACCAATGAAAAAACTTTAAGGCCATTCTTAGGAGATTATGGAACAACAACTCTGTATACGTTTAATGGAGAAAGTCCAACAGAGGATCAAATAGAACAGTTCAAAACTCTGCATAAAAATATTCTTAAGGTTGTTTGGGAAGATGCTGGTATTAGGTTAGTTCACAGATGGCAAAAAGGAGACCTTTTGATACCAGACTTATTTAAATTGGCTCATGCTGTAACTGGAGGATTTGGAAGAGATCAGCGCCAATTAGATGGAATGTTTACAAAAGCCAACCCTTGGCACTCTAGATAGGATAAAAAAATGAAAAAAAATGAATTAATAAAATCATTGCAAGAGTTTCAAGCAAATTCAATAATTTTTGCACATCTAGTACACGGATTTCATTGGAATACTGAATCTGTTTTGATGAGACAATCTAGAATTATATACGAAGAAATTTATAAAGATGCAGAAAATGCTGTCCATGAGGTATCAGTTTGGCTGAGAAGATTAAATGGTGAGGCTCCTTATACTCTAGAAGAATTTTTAAAAAATCAAACTTTGGGTAATGTAAAACCAGATACATACTGCGGTGTAGAGATGGCTCAGCATTTAGTTCCAATTAATCAACGCATGATTGAGGATATTAAAATTTTAATTGAGCAGGCAATTGTTCACAGAGAACATGGGTTAGTTCAATTTTTATCAACAAGGTTGGGTCAACATCAAGAATGGAATTGGTTTTTAGAGTCAAGCTTGAAGCTTCCACCGAATCCTTGGAAATCACTAAAGGATTAATTTGTGTATTTAGATACAACAGTAAGCAATATATGTTTTGATGACATATTGCTTTTGCCATCTAGATCAAATATAAAAAGCAGATCAAATATTACTGCTGAAACAAAATTAGGAAATCCTAAAAATCCAGATGCTGTAATACATATGCCAAATCCATTTATGTCCGCACCTATGGAGTTTATTAATAGTAAAAAAATGGTTGAAGAGATAACTGAATATGGAGGCATTGCTTTTGTTCATAGATTTTCTGCTCCAGAAATTAGATTTGAGCAAATTGAATATCATATGAAAAATAGCAAATATCCTAATAGAATAGGATTTTCTGTCAGTAATACAGAGGCAGTTGATAAACAATTTATAGATAAAGTATTATCATTAGGAGTTAGAATAATATTAATAGACACTGCATTTGGACATACAGATTTTTCAGTAAATGCAGTTAAGGGTTTAAGAGAGCTATGTCCGTCCCACATCCATATAATGACTGGCAATGTTTCTTCTTTTGAGGCTTACAGGGATTTGATGGATGCTGGCGCAGATTCTGTAAGAGTTGGAATCGGCGGGGGAGCTGCTTGCACAACTAGAGTTGTAACGGGGTTCGGACAGCCAGTTTTAAGTTCAGTAATTGATATTTACGAAAGAATCAAGCAAGATGAATATAACGGTTTGATATCAGACGGAGGAATAAAAAATAATGGAGATGCAGTAAAAGCCCTAGCTGCTGGAGCAAGTGCAATTATGATGGGTAATTTTTTTGCTGGCCACGAAGAATGTGAAAAAGATAAAGATGGAAATTTAAAATTTAGAGGGTTAGCTTCTTTAGGAATTCAAACAATTCAAGGTGCAAATGTTCCAATAGACAGACTTCATATCGAAGGAGCTGAAGGAATACTAAAGAGTAAAGGATCTGTAAAAAATTCTATACAACAGCTAATTAATAATATTAAAAGCGGAATGTCTTATTGCGGAGCCGAAGATCTCAAATCCTTACGAAGAGATTCAAAATTTATAAAGGTTTCACCGCAGTCTATGCTGGAATCCAATAGTAGAATATAGGAGAAAATATGTACGAATATCGTGTAAAAAAATTATTAGGTGTTATAGACGGAGACACAATTGACGTTGACATTGATTTAGGGTTTGACATTTCGTTGTCAAAAAGAGTTAGACTTGCAGGAATTGATACTCCAGAATCAAGAACTTCTGATAAATTTGAAAAAACGTTAGGTCTTGAATCAAAAGAATATTTGAAGAAAAATATCAAGGACGCTCAAACAATAGTTATTAAAACTGAACTTCCAGATTCCTCTGAAAAATATGGAAGAATACTTGGCTGGATATACATAGACGGTTCTGAAAAATCAATTAACGAGATTATGATAGAGCACGGCTATGCATGGAGCTATATGGGGGAGACCAAGGTAAAAGATTTTGCTGTTCTTGCAAAAGCCAGGAAAGCATCTGGACACTAATATAGTAAATTTGCTATAATATATGTGGGTTGCCATATGGGACCCACATATTAATTTATTCGCTTAAAGGAGGAATAAAATGGTACTAACTCGTACTTTGGATCTTTTTAATGATCCTTTCTTTATTGGTTTCAATCATACATTGGACCGTTTAAATTCAGTTCACACAGCAGCAATTAATCAATCATATCCGCCTTATAACATTTTTAAGGTCGAGGATGATGTATTTCGTGTCGACCTAGCTCTGGCTGGGTTTGATAAGAAAGATGTAGAAGTATCTGTAGATAATGGAACACTTATTATTAAAGGTGAAATTGGAACAGAGGATGCTTCTGAAGCCCTACACAAGGGAATTGCTACACGTAAATTCACACGCACATTTGCGCTTGGTGAATATATGGAAGTAACTTCGGCTGAATTTAAAAACGGAATGCTTTCTATTACAGTAGAACGCATTGTTCCAGAAGAAAAGAAGCCAAAGACAATTAAAATCAAGTAAGGTATAATTGTAGTGTCGATCCGAGTTCGGAGAGACACGGGCAATAGTTACGCCTTAGGATTCACCTGAGCATGTGAATAAACTGCTCACCAAACAGAAAGATTATAAATGATCATACAAATTATAGGGCTACCAGGTTCTGGCAAAACATTTCTTGCTAAAGCTTTGAAAGAAAGAATTAATGCAATTCATCTAAACGCAGATGAAGTACGTGCTACAGTAAATTCAGATCTAGGATTTACAAAAGAAGATAGAATTGAACAAGCAAGACGCATGGGGGAAATGGCAAGACTTATTGCGAATCAGGGAGTTGCTCCAGTAATTGTAGACTTTGTATGCCCAACAAAAGAAACAAGAGAGGCTTTTGGTAAGCCAGATATTCTTGTTTACATGTATACAATTCAGCAAGGAAGATTTGAAGATACCAATAAGATGTTTGAAGAGCCATCAGAATATGACATTGGATTCCCAAGTCATTTACTTGATCCTGATCAAAAAGCATCAACAATTATCAATCAGTTTGGTCTCCACGACTGGTCTGCCCCAACAACACTAATGCTAGGCAGGTACCAACCGTGGCATGAAGGACATCATGCTCTGTACGAAGAGGCTGGCAAGAGAACAAAACAGGTTTTGCTAGGTGTAAGAAATACATACAATACTAGTGAAAAGGATCCATTAAAGTTTGATGAAGTAAAAAGCTATATAGATAAAGATGAATACATGAAAGATGCAATGGTATTAAGACTTCCTAATATAACCAATATCGTATATGGAAGAGATGTGGGGTATAAGATTGAGCAAGTTAAGCTTGATGATAAAATCGAAGCTATATCAGCTACTCAAAAGCGTAAAGAAATGGGTATCTAAGCTTGGTGTGGATAACATGGAGTGGCCTTCATGACAGTAACTAGAGCAAGATCAGCAGCAAAAGCAATAAGCTGGAGAATAATTGGTACAGCTGACACATTTATTTTGTCATATCTAATTACGCATAAGCCCATAACTGCAGCATCAATTGCTGGGCTTGAGGTTATCACAAAGACAATTCTTTACTATCTGCACGAAAGAGGCTGGGATAAAACTCAGTGGGGTAGAAAATAATGCCAGTATATGAGTATAAGTGTAGTGAAGATGAATCTCATGCATTGCTTTCTGTAACTAGATCGATATCAGAGGATGATCCAGGTTACAGTTGCGAGGAATGCGATGCAAAAATGGTAAGGACATTTTCTTCTTTTGGAATACAGTTTAAGGGAAACGGTTTTTATAAAACAGATAACGCTAAATAGTTCAATGATATAATTAACTAAACAAACAAAGTGTTTGTTTAGGAGTTATAGTTGACTAGGACTAAGTTATGGAGATTATCTTTAGCCGCCATTTTAGGGTTTGGTTGGCTATTTCTCACACCCGCTTCCTATAGCGATGACCCATTAAGCATTGCCGCTCAAGAAATAGCGGAATTAAATGAAAAAGTTGGCGGACTTAATGAAGAGCAAGCCACAAGAGATTTAATAGATATAGCAGAATCTAAATATGATTCAGCGGTTGCTGCAAAGGCAGATAGAGATAGCAAAATTACTGCTTATGATGCTGCAGTTGAGGCTGAAGCAACAGCCTTATCTGAAAAAACAGCAGCACAAAATGCAGTAGATGGTCAAACTGCAACAGTTGCTACCGCATTAACAAATAAAAACAATGCTCAAGATGAACTAGATGTAGCCACAATTAATTTAAATACAGCAAATTCAAATCTTCAAACAGCTCAATCGGCAGTAAATAGTGCTGGGTCAGCAGGGCTTCAGTATACCGTGTATCATTTATTAAGAGATGGTTATGTTAATGGACAGCATATAGCTGTACCTGGCTCTGTTATATGTACTGGTGTATGGAATTCAAACTCTATGAATCTTCCAGTTTGCGGATACTACGAAGACATTGTTGTTAAATTTACTGGTAAAATTACAGTTCCATCAAGTTGGACAAGTGTATATTTTGCTGGGTATACAGACGATGGATTTAAAATGTACGTAGATGGCAACCTTGCAATAAATAACTGGGTTGAACAAGGCGCTACGTGGAGCGCATATTCTCCAATATATAATGTAAGCCAAGATAAAACTTTAGATGTAGAAATATGGTGGTATAACGGCGGAGGACCAGGATCCTATCACCTTGGTTGGTCAATTCCAGGTGGGTGGACTGGTGCAGGATGTGCTTATACTGGAGGCTGGGGTGTAGGATTTAGCTGTAATTTAAATACATTTTCCTATGGGTCTGGCGCAACACAGCAACAGCTAGACAATTTAGCTTCTGCACAACAGGCACAAGTAGTAGCACAACAAACTTATAACACTAAATTAGAAGTACGTAATGATAAATTATCTATATATAATCAAGAGGTTCAAAACCTAACAACTGCCAATCAAAACCTCACAACAAAAGAGCAAAACCTTACAACTGCTCAATCAAACCTCACAACAGCATTATCAAATAAAAATAACGCAATTGCAATATATGATCAATCAATTATTGATATGAATAATGCAATAGATGATGCTTGGGATTCATATAATTCTACTTGGCAAATAGAAGAGCAGCAAAGAGTTCAAGCAGCAATCGCAGCAGCTATGGCAAATCAACCACAGCCTACACCAGAACCAACGATTGCTCCTACGCCTGAGCCTTCTCCTGAGCCATCGCCTGAGCAAACAAAACCAGTCGATCCCACTCCAGAGCCAAGTTCTGATACCACAGATGAACCAACGCCAGAACCAACTGTTGATCCAGAGCCCACTGTTGAGCCTTCACCTCTGCCATCGGATATAGATCCAGAGCCAACTCCTGAACCAGAGCCAAATCCTGCTGAACCTTCTGAAAAACCATCACGACCTAATGTTATCACAGAAGAGACAGCAAATCTAATTGCAGATTTAACAAGTAAAGATACATTAACTAAATTAACTCCAGAACAAAAGTCTGCAGTAGCACAGGGTCTTGGAATTAAAACAGAAGAATTAGCAAAGGTTGCTGCATTAGCAGCGGCAGAACCAACAGTTGCAAAAGCCCTTGAAGAATTCGGTGATAGAATTAAAGAGAATGCACAGGCTCCTATGCCATATACATTAGCAGATGCAACTACTGAAGTTGCCACAGAAGCGTTTTTGGCTGATCCAATCGGAGCATTAACAGATATTAATTTAGAAGAATTGTTTGATATTTCAAATTGGGGGTCAGACATGACTGATGACCAAAGAGAAAAGGCGCAGGAAGTAATTGTGCCAGTAATTATTGCAGGTAATATTGTGGCAGCAGCCATGACAAGGAGGACGTAATGAAAATAATCAAAGGCTTATTTAGCTGGCTTTGGGAGGCTGTTAAAGAGAGTATAGCTCAAGTTTGGACCCTTCTTGGCTTCTTTATTGCTTGGCTAACCCTTACTGGGACTGCTCAAGATGTAGTTGGAATTGCTACTATTGTTGCTACGGCTATATGGCTAATAACTATACCACTTCGAAAAGAAGAATAGAAATGCTATAATATATCTATGAGAAAAATTAAAGCCTCATTGGCAAGCTTGATGTTAGCCGTTACCCTTACCTCTTGTGGGTTTCAGGGAAGCTATCGTTATTCCTGCCAGGACCCAGCAAATTGGGAGTTAGCAGAGTGCAACCCACCAATTTGTGAGCCATCTGGAACATGTTCAAGAGATCTAGTTGGTAAAACAGTATGGGATGAGTATCAGAAATCAAAGGTAAAGAATGGCTAAGGAAAGATTAACTCCGCAAGATCTAGATGCTAGATTAAAATTTATTTTGGGAATCACATTAGGTTCTATTTTGTTTCTTACAGCAGTAGGAATTTTATACGGTCTTTTATTTGTTACACAACCAGTAGGAGCACAATCAGAAAATGATAAGATGTTCTTCAACGTACTTGGTTCAGTTGCAACATTTATTACTGGAACATTGGCGGGACTTTTAATTGGTCAGTCAGGCGCTAAAGATATTATGAAGGCGCAACTTGATAATAAAGAAATGGATGCCAAAAATACACAAGCAGATAAAAAGCTTGAATCAGAATTATCAATTAATGAATTAAAGGCTGATGTAGAGGCAGATGCAGTTCGTGCACGTTTGGCAAATAAGCCAGATGGTGCAATGCCTGCAGAACAGCCAGTTGATACAGATTGGGATAAAGATTAATATGACAGATTTTTTAGTACCAGAAGAAACAGCAAAAGCTCCTAAAGGATCTGCTGCTCGTTTAATTCAAGTTGCAAAGTCTCAAGTAGGATATATTGAGGGACCAAAAGACAACGAAACAAAATACGGAGCGTACACCAAGGCAAATTTCCAACCTTGGTGTGGAAGTTTTGTAAATTGGTGTGCAAACGAAGCAGGAGTCAAGATTCCAAACACAGTATACACACCTGGAGGGGCAGCAGCATTCAAGAAAGCAAACGCTTGGATTGATGGAGATATTGCAGATCCAGAACCAGGAGATATCGCCTATTTTGATTTCCCCTCAGATGGCGTCGATAGAATTTCTCACGTAGGAATTGTTATTGAAGACAATGAAGATGGTACCGTATGGTGTATTGAAGGCAATACTACTGGAGACGGTAAAAAGGGAAGCCAAAGAAATGGCGGAGAGTGTTGCAAGAAGCTTCGTGCATACAAGAAAAACAAAGCAGGAGTAATGGTTTCAATCGTAGGATTTGGTCGTCCTAAGTTTAATGCGTCTACTGCAAAAGCAGTTGAGCCAACAAAGACTGCAGCACCTACAACAGAAAAATCTAGTGCCAAAAAGAAAAAGACATGTTCCGCTTGCGGTCAAGAAATTAAATAATGAAAAAATACATTGTTAAATTAGAAGTGGACGTTGAAGTAGAAGCTTTTGATGCAGATGATGCTTTAGATTACGCAAATGATATATTTGGCGTAGATGATGAAATTAAAAAAACTAAAATAATTAACGTTAAGGAGAAATAAAATGGCAAAAGAAGGATACAAGCCAACATCAGGAATGCAATCAGCTGCACGTAGAGCACTTAAATTAAAAGAGCAGGGCAAGGCTAAGGGTGCAGGTACTGCAGTAGGTTGGACTAGGGCTAGACAGCTGGCAAATGGAGAGAGTTTGAGCCTTTCCACAGTTAAGCGCATGTATTCTTTTTTCTCACGCCACGAGGTAGACAAAAAGGGTAAGGATTGGGATAATGCTGAGAACCCTTCAAATGGTAAGATCATGTGGCTTGCATGGGGCGGAGATGCAGGGTATTCATGGTCTCGTAAAATTGTAGAACGTGAAAAGAATGTTAAGAAATCTATTGAATCAGATGAACTTGTAGAAGAAATTGTCGACATGCTAGATGATGTAATTAATCCAATTACAAAGGTTATTGAGATGGAAGATGACGAAGAAGATGAAGACGAGATGGAAGATACAGAAGATTGCGAGTGCGAAGGCTGCAAAGAATGTGAGTCAAAAGGCGGATGCAGTAATAAAATGTGCAGCGGTCATAAAAAGGTAGAAAAGTCAGAAATCATTAGTGATGAAGATATTTCAAAGAATTACATCTCAGATGATGAGCACGTAGATAAATGGAATAATATAACCAAAGCCTGCTGGAATGGTTATAAGCAGGTTGGAATGAAGACTAAAAATGGAAAAAGGGTTCCTAACTGTGTTCCAATTAATAAATCAACGGGATTGCCAGAAGAACCAAAAACTTCTTGGGACGGTATATTTAAACCTAATTTAAAAAATTAATATGTCATATTGTTGACATATCTCGTATATTTAGTGTATAATTATATTACTAATTAGGCGGACTTATTAGACAGGGTAAAATGCTTAATTTAACAATGCAAGGAGTTGAAGTCTTTATTAAAAGATTTCAAAATAAAAACCAAGAATCTTTTTGGGACAATTATGATTTAATTATTTGGAAAAATAATCCTAACGCATATACAAATACTAAGGGCATGTTTAGAAATAGATGGGGCGTGTCTGAAAAAATAATTGTAAATGATCAAGGCGTCTGGGAGCTGCCTAAACATTATGTCAAATATTTTAAATGATTTAGGAATACATGAAGATGATGCAAAATGGTATGATTTTGCTTTATGTAAAGGAATGGATACCAATTTATTCTTTGATAAATATGAATCAGATATTAATATTGCAAAAAGTATAGACAATGCTTGTTTATCTTGCCCAGTAATAGATATTTGTTATGATGTTGGAAAATCTGAAAACTCTTACGGTGTATGGGGAGGGGTTTATCTTAGTTCAGGTTCCACAGACAAAATGAGAAATTCTCACAAAACAAAACAGGTTTGGAAAGAATTAAAAATTAAACATGACAGATCATTTTAAGTATGGAATAAATCAATGGACTGGGGAGCCAAACAAACCAGTATTTTATACAAAAGAAATGGCTAGAAAGATAAGAGAGCTAAATAAGCCTGCAAGAGATTTAAAAATGGACATAGTAAAGTATCCAGACTTTCTTGCAATTAGATTGTATGAAGATAATTTTATACAATATGACGGATCTATGAAGATAAGAGTTATTGAGTATATAGAAATGGTTAAAAATATTTTAGAAACATACGGTGTAAGAGTGGAACTTGAAGGAGTTCCGTCAACTTCTGGGAGAAATAAATAATGGAAAAAGTTCTTTGCTATTCTTGTAACAAGAGTAAAAACCAATTGTCTGTAAGAAAGTCACAATTGCTGCCAATAAATTTACTTATATGTGAAACATGTCACTCTTCAAAGTTTGAGCCAAGATGGGTAATAATACTTGCTGGAAGACAGCAGGGATCTGATTTTGTTAAGGAATTTGTACAGAAGAAAAAATATCACGGAGCTGACATTACTGCCTCTGAATTATTAGTTTAATAAGCATTTTGGTGTATAATTAAGGTAAGATGAACATAAGTCCTACTCAAATTATATTAACAATCTTCGCATCATTGCTAAGTGGATTGGTTACTGCTTTTTATAATCAAAGAAAGAACAAAAAACTTGAAATAAAAAGGGCAGAAGAAAAGGCTCAAGACAATCTTAAGATAGAATTAAAAGATCTTCAGATAAAGTTGTACAAATTAGAAAAAGATTTAGATGAGTGGAAGAATAAATATTATGAGGCTTTACAGGAATTAATATCTGTAAGGTCTGAGCTTGAGGACACCCTAATTAAGCTTACCCATCTTAAAATTCACGCTGAAAACATAGAAAACTAGCGCTTTAATTTATTATTTAGTATACTGTATTACATGACCTGTATTGTAGCCATATCTCAAGGAGGAACCGTTTACATGGGTTCCGATCATGCCGCTTCAGATGAAAAATCTGGATGGATTATTGCACGTAAAGAGCCAAAATGTTTCAAGGTTGGACAATACGGAATAGCTTTTACTGATTCATTTCGTATGGGACAAATATTACAGTACAACTGGACCCCACCAAAGTACACTCCAACAAAAACAAACTCTGGACTAGACAAATTTATGAGAACAAAGTTTATTGACTCTGTCAAAGACGCATTCAAAGAACACGGATACGGAAATTTTGGGCCTAGCGAAGATGGAGACACTGGAGGAATTTTTATTGTTGGTGTATGCGGTAGAATCTTTACAGTAGATGAAGATTTTCATGTTGGAGAAAACGTATATAATTTTATGGCAGAAGGAAGCGGTGGACAACTAGCGTTAGGAGCACTTTGGGCAACAAGAAACCAAAAGAATCCTAAGATGCGTATTAAAGCAGCATTAGAAGCAGCCTCAGAGTTCAATATGGCTGTATCTCCACCATTTACATACATCCAGGTATAATGGTATAATAGTTTTATGAAAAGATTTTTGGCATGGGTGGTTGCTGGAATGTTTTCTGTCCCAGCTTACGGCATGTACAAAAGGTTTAGACAAAAGTACGACTTTGGCTTATATTACATTAACCTAGAAGAAGAAGCAAAAGAACAAGAAGAGTTTAATTCCGCTCAAGAAAAAGCAAGAAAATTGTTTTTAAGACCAGCTGATTACACTCACGCTATGGATCTAAGAGGTACTCCAACACATGTTTGTGCATGTGGATGCGACATATGGAACTTAAAGGTTGCTTTTGATGACTATCAAATAGCAAATTACTTTTTAGATATGGAATGTGCTAATTGCGGAAGCATAGCAACAGCCCCAACCCCAATAGATAAGGAAGCAAATTGAGAAAATCAGAGCGGTTAAGACAGCTTGAATTATCAGTCCAGAGATTGGAAATGATTATTGAGCTCATGCAGATGACAATAACTAATTTATTAGAGTCTCAAGGCATGCAAACCCCACCAGACCTAGATTCTGGCAAATGGTATCAAAAAATACAGAAAAAGCCTTGACATCCTGCTAATATTTAGTAGAATTAAGTCATGAACAAAAAGCTAACAACACTAATAACTCTAGTGGCACTTGTTGTGCCATCATACACAGTAGCCAAGGCGGACGAGGCTACTCCTGCAGTTGCTATTCTTGATACAGCAATTGATACATCACTTCCTGCATTTCAAGGAAAAATTATTGAAGAGGTATGTATTCTTCAAAAAGGCGCATGCCCAAATGGTTCACTATATCAGGTAGGAAAAGGTGCAGCAAGCATGCCTAGCAATCTTATTACATTAAATGGATTTGATCATGGAACACAAATGACATCTACATTCTTAATGCAAAACCCAAATGCAAATGTTGTGTTTATTCGTATTATTCCAAGCACTGAAACAGGTGCAAGAATTGCAACTGCTGTAGACCCTACAGTATCTGCTGCATTGCAGTGGGTGGCTCAAAATGCTTCTAAATATAACATTCAGGCTGTAACAATGTCTCAAGGACATCATATCCTAGGCGCTGCTGGCACAGATTATTGCCCTAAATATCAGGGTGTCACATACAATGTGATTAATGCTTTGGATCAAGTTGGTATTCCAGTCTTTTTCCCCGCAGGTAATGGCAGAGACTATCAGAGACTAGATTGGCCAGGATGTCTAACAAACTCAATTTCTGTTGGACACACAGACAATATTGGAGAAATTTCAGCATCATCAAATTATGATCCTACTTTAGATTTCTTTGCACAAGGACAATGGTCAGTAGCGGGTCCAGGAAATGTTGTCAAGAATATTATCGGCTCATCTTCTGCTACTCAAATTGCAGCAGCAATGTATCTTCAAATTAAATCAAAGTTTGGATATAGCCATAAGCAAGTATTAAATTTGATGTCCTCAACAGCAGTAAAAACAACAGGTCGTCAAGGAACATTTACAAAGCTTATTAGTTTAAATGGTGCCATGAGTGGGTCTGTGCAAACTATTGCACCAACACCTACACCAACACCTAGTCCTACACCAACGGGGCCAACTGCAGCAGAAATTGCAGCAGCAAAAGCTAAATTACAGGCAGAAGTAGACGCTGCAATTGCAGCAGCGCAAGCAGAATATGATGCAACCGTTAAGGCAGCAGCAGATAAACTTGCAGCAACAAAAGCAACATGGATGGCAAAACTAAATGGATAATCAGCAAACAGTTCTAGAAGAAATAATCATTGAAGTTGCAACAGATTTGTATAACAAATGGTCTGCTGCACTTCCAGATGCTGAAAGAAATCAGCAAGCATTTAGTGCAATGTCAAAGAATGCACATGAAACAACTGTATTTGTTATTCAGAATTTCATGAAGCGATTTAATGATGCTGCTGAAGAATTAAAGGGAAATGATACTGGGCAGGCTTGACCTGCCCAGTTTTATTTGATAGGATAAGCACATGCAAACATTTCTACCATTTCCAGCTAAACGCAATAGTCTTGACGCATTAGATAGCAAGCGTCTTAATAAACAAATACTAGAATGCTATCAAATACTTAATATCCTTACTGGGACATCCAAATCAAATGCTTGGCGCAATCATCCAGCAGTTCTTATGTGGGAAGGCGCTGAAGCAGAACTTTATCGATATGCTATGACTGCAGTTGTATTAGCAGACATGCGTGGTATTAAAACAGACAAAAACAAATCTAATCTAGAATCTTTGTCTCGTAATCGCAAATCATTAATGTGGGGAGACGATACACCACGTTGGGCTATCAACCCAACAACAATCAAACGTGTTAATGCAACACATAAAGCAAACTTATATCGTAAAGATCCAATTTACTATGCAGAATTTGCATCATCTGTAAACGATCCATACAATAAGCCATGCTGTGACCGATGCCAATATTACTGGCCTACACATAAGGATAAATATGCTAACGCTGAATGATGAAAATTTTGAAAGTTCAATAAATATTGAGGGCAATATACTTGTTGATTTTTGGGCAGAATGGTGCGGACCATGTAAAATCATGCTTCCAATCCTTGAAGAAATAGACTCAGAGGGCATTGTACTGGTCGGTAAGTTAAATGTTGATGAAAATTCAATAAAAACTGCCGAATACTCTGTACAATCCATACCAACTATGGTATTATTTACTAATGGTCAACCAGTTCACAAAATGATTGGTGCTATGCCCAAGCATAAGCTTCTAGAGGAGCTTAGGCCGTGGATGTAAATTTTAATGAGTGGATGAAATACGGATTCGATAAAGGTTGGATCTCAGATATATTTTGTAATACTCATGAAGGTCCGCCTATGACCGATGAAGAAGAACAAGAATGGAATGAAGGTGGAGATCCATGCAGTTTCCAGATACGTGTTTGGGAACTAGATTAGAATTCTGCGCTCAAACGAGGCAGATTATTAAGGAGAAATAAATTAAATGAAGTCATTTAAGAAAATCGCCCTAGCCATGGTTGCAGCCATGACTATGAGCACTCTTGTTGCAACATCTGCAAGTGCTGCACCTATGTCAATCACTTCTGTAAAGAAGGCTGGTACAACAACCACGCTTGGCACAGCAGCAACTACACCGATTACTTTGCCAGTTCCTACAGATAACTCTGTAGATACAGCAGATACAGTCGAGTTTGTTGTAACAGTAGACACTGGAACAGTAGTTTCAGTAGTAGCAACAAACGCAACAGTAGTATCAGCAGTAGCAACATCAACAGCTCCAGTAACAGCATCATCAGGATCTGCTACTTGGTCACAGAATGTTGGAACAGGTACAACAGCAACGTTTTATGTATATACTAAAACGACAGCAATTGGTTCAGTAGCCATTACAAATGGTGGAACCACAACAACATATTATGTACAAGGAATTGCTGGTGCAATTGATAAGCTTACTCTAGCAGGAGCAGAATCAGCAGCAGCAGGTACATCAGTTACTGTAACAATTGGCGCAGTTGACGTATTCGGAAATAAGATTTCTGGAAAGTCAATTTCAGCAATTGCTAACGGTGCAACGCTAGACACAAATACTGTAACAACAGGGTCTGGCCTAACAAATTTTGGTACAGCAGACGTTAAGTTTGTTGCACCAGCAACTGGCCCAGTAACAATCGTTGCATATGCTGCATCTGCAGATATGGCAACAGCAGTAACTGGATTCAGCACACCATCATCTTCTGCAGTAAAGGTAATTGCCGTAACTGATCTTTCAGCACAGGTAACAGCTCTTACAGCACAACTTGCAGCAGCAAATGCTGCAAAGGCTACAGCAGAAACTGCTCTTGCAACAGAAAAGGCTGCTCGTGCAGCAGATAAGGTTGCAGCAGATAAGGCTCTTGCAGATGCAAAGGCTGCTTCTGATGCAGAAATTGCAAAGCTTAAGGCAGACAATGCAGCAGCATTGAAGGCCGTCAAGGATGCATTTAATGCTCTTGCCAAGAAGTGGAATGCAAAGTTTCCAAAGGCAAAGGTAGCAACACTTAAGTAATTAGCTTAAATAAAGGGGCAGGACTAAGGTCTTGCCCCTTTATCATATAAATGATAGAATTGGATTATGGAAGAAGATTTTAAAGCTTTTGAGCTTTATAAAGAGGCCTATAAAAAAAGAATGATAGATTCTTTTAAAGATTTAGAATTGCCACCTGAGTGGAGACCTAGAGAAGTTCTAAGGTTTATAGCAAGAAAAATTGAGGAGTCAAAATGACAGATAGCAGCAAAAAAAGCATATACAAGTCGATCACTTGGCCAGCAGTACATATATTGTTTGTTGGAACATTAGTTTATTTTTTTGAAAAAGCAATTACTGGCGAAGCTCATTGGGAGTACGCTGGATCATTTGCAATTATATATACACTATGTGAGATGTTCGGATTTTTCTTGCATGAAAGAGCATGGAACAAGTTCGGTTCAAAAATAAAATGAGAATTAAAATAATTAAATTTATTGCAAAATGTTTAAGATATGAAGTTTTAGATACACCCACATCTTTACCTGTATGGACAATTAGAAAAAAAATTAATGTCAAAAAATAATTGCGAAATAGAAGGATGCAAAAATATTGCAACAAAGATTTCAACAGCAGATCAAAAATTTGTATGCGATTCCTGTTGGTATAATAAATGTAGGATTTAAATGATTAAAGGCGTTCAAATAGATGTAAATGGCCTGTGTAATGCTGGATGTTGGTTTTGTCCAGTTTCGTATGAAGGAAACCCAGAGTCTGCCAGACGAGAAATGCCGTTAGAAGAGCTGGATAATATTTTAAAACAAATTCATGAAGGAAAAGGCGACTTTGTTGATCCAGATTTATTTTTAATATATACAGCAAATTATAATGAAGTACTTTTATATAAAAATTTTGAATCAATGTTTGATGTATACAGAAAATATAATTTTAAAATAAATATTTTAACAAACGGAGTAGCGTTAACAAAAAATAAAGTAGACATAATGGTAAAAAATAAAGACACCATTGCTGGAATACTTCTTAATATACCGTCTGGTGATAAAGAAACTTGGGCTAGGTATGTAAAAATGAACCCAAAGTTATTTGATAAGGTAGTTTCAAATGTTTCATATGCAATCCAAGAATTAAAAGATTTTGTAGATTCTGAAAAAATGCTTTTAATGATTAATGGAGTAAATAATTCTTCTTTAACAAAAAACGGAGGATGGCTTGACCTTTTAGAAAATGCTCCAAAAATAGATATGGATGACAAAAACGGTTCCTTGGCTCAAGAAAATAAAAGATTGCAAAAATTATTTCCAGGTTTAAAAACTTGGGCTGCAAATCACTTGTATGACAGAGCTGGGCATTTAGAAGATGTTGGGGTGATTGGTCAAACAAATGCCATTAATAAATATTTGAAGACAAAAGGCAGTAGAGTGGTGGGTTGTAATGGCGGTATAGGCTATAGAAGTAGAACTAATAATTGGATACACATAAACCCAAATGGCGATCTTTTTATATGCTGTGCCGATTTTAATTTTGAAACAGTGTTTGGAAATACAAATAAAGAAACATTAAGAGATATATGGTTTGGACAAAAACGTCAAGAGGCCATAAAAGAAGCATACTCTAATATGTGTACTAAATGCTCAGCTGCAATTTGGGGCAATTAATGTGCTGGATATGTGGTTGTGCGGACCATGTTGGTCCAGGAAATGAGTCTAGGGAAGAAAAAGATCCTGATTCTAATCAACTAAATGATATAATTGATGAGTGAGCGGTATTCTAGATCCGCTTATAATATAAACCTATAGGAGAAATAAAATGACAACAAACGGTATTAACGGTGGCGGATTCGAAGCTGCAAAGCCAGCAGGATCATCACCATGGGCTACAGAAAATTACACTGAGGCTCCAAAGTCAGCATTCCCTGCTGCAGATAAATCATCTCAGGATGGTTCAGGCGTAGGCAACGGCGGTAAGTAATATGTGCGTTGAGTGCGGTTGCGAAAGCATCGGTAGCCAATCAGGTATGCGTTCTATCAACATGATGGACGTTTCCAATGGAATGCATGAGCCAGCTGAAGAATCAGCAGCTCATGAAGCAGCGGAAGGAATGGTAGACCCAGACTAATGTCAGACGGAACACCAGCTCCGCTTTCAGGCGAGGCTTCTGGCGCAGTTACAAGTCGTGAAGCAACCAGAAAAAATCCAAAACAAGGTGGATTTAGATCTGGAATAAAGATTGATACTAATAAACACGGTATCCGTAGAGAAACATCAATTGGCCCACGACCACCGAAAAAAACTGGCAGAAAAAAAGTATAATGTGTAAAAGTTGCGGGGATTGCTCTAAGGAGCATTATCCAACTATGGATGACAGGATTGACGAAGTCCTAGATTCTTTTTAGAGCATCCCTCAACTATAATTAGAAAGAATATTATGAGCGTAGACATAAATCTTATTACATCACAAGGGTATATTGTAGAAAAGTTAGATCCAAATATATATTTAATAAAAGATTTCTTAACAGAAAACGATTTAAATAAATTATGGTCTATCATCAATGATTCAGTAGACAGCGATTGGGCTGCACAATTGCATTATACAAAACATTTAGAAGATAGAGCAGAAGAGCTGACTGGTAAAAGAGATATAAAAGAAGCTGGTATTGAGGTAACAAAAGATTGGGATGATAAAGTCTTATCTTTAGGTGGTAAAACAGATTTAGTACAAGAGCTATCAAAAAGAGTTTCTAGTTTTTTTGAAAAAGATTGCGGATTTGATTTTAGAAGCTTTGGAACACTTCAAAGAATGTATAATGGAACTGAATTAAAAGCTCATTATGATGATAGAGCCGACATAAGACATGTTTGGGCAGCTGTAGCATATATAAATGATGATTATAAAGGTGGAGAGATATATTTTTCAAAAAAATCAATATCTTTAACTCCAAAAAAAGGATCATTATTGGTGTTTCCAGCAACAGAAGAGTATGAGCATGGGGTAAAGGTAGTAAAAGATGGTCCAATAAGATACGTCCTTCCATCTTTTATATTTGATCATTCTAGAGTTAATAAATGACTTCAGTGCATACAAAAGTAATCTCAAAGGGTCGTCCAGACAAAATTAATGACGGTCCAATCAATACACCAGTGTCTTTAAACTCTTCGTACCATGCAGGCGGAGATGTTGGATATGGCAGATATGGTAACGATACGTGCTCTTCTCTAGAAGAAGTAATTGCTTCCTTAGAAAAAGGTAGAACTTTAGCATTTTCATCTGGAATGTCTGCAACACAATCAATATTAAATTTAGCTCCTATAGGAGCAAAAATTATTGCATCCAACCAAGGTTACGCTGGAGTAAATGCAACTTTAAAAAAATTAAATGATGCAAATAAAATTAAATCGGTTTTAGTAGATATAACAAATACTGGAGAAGTAATAGGCCACTTAGAAGATGCCTGGTTGTTATGGATAGAAAGCCCAACAAATCCAATGTTACAAGTAGCTGATATAGAAAGGTTAATTAAATCAGCAAAACGAAATAACGTTATTATTGTTGTTGATAATACTTTTGCTACTCCAATTAATCAGGTCCCCCTAGATATGGGCGCAGATATATCTATAAATTCTGTCTCAAAGTATTTCGCAGGTCATACAGACGTACTGGGTGGATCAATCTCGACAAATAATGAAGATCTTTATAACCTTATTGAATTTGAAAGAAAAATTAGTGGCACAATCATTCAGCCATTTGAGGCTTTTCTTGCTTTAAGAGGGATAAGAACTTTCCCCATGAGATTTGAAAGAGCAGAAAAAACTGCTAAATATTTAATTGATAAGTTAAGTAGTCATAATGCCATCAAATCTGTAAATTATCCAGGATTTGGTGCAATGATTTCATTTGAAATTAATGGCACACCAGAAGATGCAGAGAAGGTTTGTTCATCATCAAGGCTAATAGCCAATGCAACAAGCTTAGGTGGGGTCGAATCTTTATGGGAAAGACGCAGACGATGGGAACTAGAAAGTAAAATTGTTCCAGAAACTTTAATTAGACTTTCAGTTGGTTGTGAAGATGAAGAAGATTTATGGAATGATATAAAATATTGTTTGGATGGTGTACTATGAGACAGTTATTAAATAACGTATATAAGTTTTTACCTAAAATGTATCAAGGTGCTCAAGTGCAGTCATATGAAAAGGCTATTAATCTTACAATACATACAAAGGCACCTGGAAAATGGTTGTTAATTGATCTTGAGACTGGTCAAGAATATATTGGTATGGATGCCCCAGATGAATGGGGAGCGTGGAAAAGAATTAAAAACGGTCCAGAGGATTTTGAGGTATAATATATTTATGGTTACACCTTGTTTTTATTGCGATAAAGAAGCCCTATATGGGGGAGCAGTAGACCTTGTAGAAAAAGAATACGAGGTTGTAGAGGTTTGTGAAGACCATTTCGTATTTCCATCAGCGTCCTAGCTATTGTCAAACCTAATTGAATATTGTACAATTAAGTTATGGAAAAGACTATAGACATAATGCTTAATGATTTAAGAAAAGAAATTGCTAAAGAAATATTAGTGATGGATTGCCCAACCTTGTCTGGACAATACAATGATCCGTGGCAAATGTTTTTGTACGTTAGAAATAAGGCTGTAGAAATTGCAAGTAATGGCAAGGATTTATTTGAAGATGAACTAAATGGCATTTGGGATGATTAATAAAAATATTAATCTATATATCTATGAACTTTATTGCAAGCAGTGCGGTTCAACGGAGAGACTAGAGCTATCTAAAGAGCTTTTATATGAGCCAAAATGTTTTAAATGCGGAATTTATATGTTTTTAAGATCCTACATTGGTCCAAACGGTGAGCTGGACATTTTTGATCATGATTCTGAAATTAAAGCTTTTATTAAACAAATTGTAGAAGAAAACAACGAGTTATTAGAAAGGATAGGCTCTGATTATGATGAAAATGGAGTTCCCTATTGGGAGAAATAAAACAATAGACTTTATTTCAGACTTAGACATTTTCCCGCCAGTTCCAGCAAAATCATTAGTTCCTCAATGGTATAAAGATAGCGAAAAAACATTTTTGGATAACGATAACGTTGAACACAATGGTTTAAAAAAGTGCATACCTTTTTTGGACACGATGATTTCTGGATACATTCTTCGCTTACACAAAGGGGTTTTGGTAACTAGGGTTAACAATAATATTTTTGTTAACGGTCAATCTGTTCACGAAAGATATTATAAGATGGGAAACATGGTTCCAGTCCCAGCTGGACACGAGACAAATAAGTTTGTTTGGGAAAACCAATGGGCTTGGAAGACCCCTAAAGGCTGGAGTACAATAATAACTCACCCATTAAATAGATTTGATCTTCCATTTACTACTCTTGCTGGGGTTGTAGACAGCGATAATTTTGTTTCTTCAGGCAATTTACCATTCTATATCAAATCAGATTTTGAAGGGGTAATTCCAGCAGGAACACCAATTGCTCAAATTATCCCAATAAAGAGAGAAAGATGGATTTCAAAAACAATAAAAGATTTATCTTTTATAAGCGAATATACTGGAAAAGACCATTACAAAAAATTCGATTGGAGAAAAAAACAGTATGATTGATAAATTAGTTAATTTAATATTTAGATGGGGCAAACTTAGGGTTGCTATATTTAATGAGGTAGACTTATACAATTCTGTTAAAAGAACGCTTGATGACCCGTACTGGGGCTCTACAGCAATGTCAGTATGGTCAGAAGAAGATGGTTGGCGGGGATGGACAAAGACCAACACTGGCTATTATTTTGTAGATTATCCAGAGCCAAGTGTCAGCTCAATAATGTATGAACTAGAAGATAAAGAAGATATTGTATAATATAGATTATATAGATCGCAATTAGTGCGGTTCGGCGGTAGAGAGAAGAAATTATGAAAAATAAGACATTGGCATTAATATTGGCAGTATCAGGCATCCTTCTGGGTATTGCCGTATATAAAACAATTGCTGCAAAAGCTCAGGAAAATCAAGTAAATGACCCATTTGTACAAGGACCTCAATCTAGTCCTGAATATGATGAAGCTGATGAAGATGATTTTTTTGGAGGCAATGAATAATGATATATCACAAGCACCTATTAATTAATGCTAAAGTAATTAATCCAATTAATACAGAACAGCAGGGAATTGATTTTTTAAGTAATTTAGTCAACCAGATTGATATGAAAATTATTAAGGGTCCATTTGCATCCTATGTAGATAAGGACGGCAATAAAGGCTTAACTGCTGTTGTTATGATAGAAACTAGCCATATAGCCTTTCACATATGGGATGAGATTGACCCAGCATTAATTCAATTTGATCTTTATACTTGTGGTCGACTAGAATTAGATAAAGTTGTATCTATATTTAAAGAGACATTTAATGTGGTTGAATTTGATTATGTATTATTTGATCGTGAAAATGGATTTGTTGTAGAGCAAAGCGGGCGGGAAGCCAATGGTGTCTGGCATAGTAAATATCCTAATGGGTTAGAACCAAAGCTAATGGATCCTAATATAGGTGGACATCACTCTAAAACAAATGGCATACAGTAGATTCTTCGATAGCGATATATACATATACTCTCATATAGATGGATATATAGAATGCTGTGCTTGTTGGCTAAATGAAAGATTAGAAGAACAATCATTATTTGGATTATCAGAAAAGATAACCAATGACGAGCAATTGGAAGAACATTTGGATCGACATATCCTAGCTGGTCATAATATGCCAGAGAACTTGCTTCAAGAGATTCTGGCAGATGAGGACAGATATGGAGCTATATCCTAGTATCCCCCTCCCGTTTTTCTCCTCTCTATGGCCCTTCTAGGGCCTTTTTTAATGGAGTAAAGTGGAGCAAAGTGGAGTAAAATGGTTATAAATTCTTTTCAGTTTACTATAATATATCTTTAAATAAGTTTACATGTAATTGAGCATAACATATAGATGGACGTAATGTCAAGAAAATTTTGACCCTATTTGACCCATGTCTACCAAATTTCAGGGATTTTGTCAATAGTGTCGTAAATGGCATATTTGGCCCACTTTGTCAATAGATTTTATGGATCAAATTGGCCTAAATGTATGCCAAATTTGTTCTACATTTTGTACAAATTTGTCGACATTTAATAATGATTCATTATCTATTTAGACATATTCTGTACACATTTTCTACAATTTTCAGGGATTTTTGTCAAGCTGTCGTAAACGAAAAAATTTGCCCTCATGCCACAAAAAAATAATCCACAGGCTGTGGATAACCTGTGGATCATTTGGGCTAGATATGTTTATCTATCTAACCAGGCATTCGTCTCTCAATATAATATGCCTTATATGAATGGATGATCTATAACTATTCTAGTTGTATCATCTTCATGTGTTAGCCAGTTGTATTTGACTACCTGTTGGGTGTCATACTTTGGCATTCCCGCCACAATATCTGAATGTGGTTTAGGAAGTTTTAGATTTGGGAATTCCATTGTTTCACGGATTGCTTTTACCGCCGCCGCAAGTTCCCGTGCCAATGTAATTCCGTCTGATGTTAGATTGTCCACAGCCTCAGTATCATGGCGCATAGCCTGATGATTGACTATATGAACAATCATTTCCATAATGCGGTCAATGGTGTAGTACGGCTGGTCTGATAGATATCTAGCAACCACCGCAGGGTTGAAATAGAAGTCTTCTACATTGTTAGCAATGAGTTCTGCCAACTTGATTTCTTTTGATTGTGCCATGCTCCGCCTTTCTTGAACCTTTGATTATACCAAAAATGGGTGAGGCTGACAAGTTTTCCCAGGCTCCCACAGCCCCTTGCCAGCCCCACAGGGGTTACTACTTTGCCTTCTGGATCTTAGGCTCTGCAGTAAACTTAATACCAGCCTTCTCGGCCTCCTGGAGAGCTACCTTTGCAGCTCCAGAGAAACGGCCACGGGCACCAACAGTGATTCCCTTAGACTTTAGATATTCACGCTTTGTTGTCATTTGATTTGTCCTTTCTAGACAGTTATTTTTATTAATTATATCCTATTTTCAGGAGTTTGTAAATAGGTATCGTAACGAATTTTTTTCGCCCCTATATTTAATTTTTTTCTTGCTCCGCCAAACCATCATTAATTATTTTAGTAATGATGTTCCTTGCCATATCTTCTCGCCCATTTTCAATCCAAGCCCTGGCAAGACTCAGTTGAAACTCTATTTGATCATTCTTCTTCATCGTCTAGCCACCCGTCATCATCCAGGGAAACTAGAAAGTCATTGTCAATCATCCAATCTCTGATAGTTTCTTCAATGATTTCTCCACCTAGGTCCATGTTGATTCCTAGATTGTCTACATCATTCCAGAACTTATCAAAGATTTGTTTTAACTCTGTGCCCTCTGCAATGACATAGTCATTGTATTCGGCAATCTCCTTGTTGTCTTCGTAGATGTTACGTAGCACATCAAAGGTCCATACCCACAGCAGTGACGGGAAGACAGGCAATGCTGTCAATTGGTCGACAATCTTATTTAAATCATTGTAGACATCGTCCCTACGTGTTTGTTCCTGCAGATCTAATTCACTCACCGTTGTCATCCTTTCGTAGTCCAGCAATTGCAAATGATAAGTCATATGTTAGTTTATACAACTCACCATACGTGTCTAGGACACCTTCCCAGTACTTGCGTTCCATAGAATCCATTGCCTCACCTGATTCCTCCTCCACCTCTTGGGCGTGAGTTAGTTCTTGTTCAGCAATGTACATCAGGTTCTTTAGTTCCCCGTGCATTATGTCTAGGCCCGTTACCCCAGCATTCACCATACGTTGCAAATGAGGCGGTAGCCCAATGTCTTCTGAATTCATCGTGATGTGCACCGATATACATTTCGATAAGTCCAGCCAAGTCGTTTGTCTGATACCTTAGTCATAACATTCTTACAAGTTGTTACTCCAGCATTTGCTGGGGCGGAGGTAATAGGAAGTAGTCCCAATACAACCATTGCTACAATTGCTTTCTTCATTATTCATACCTTTCGTTAGAAGAGTTCATTATATCAGTAGCCACTGACAACAAATGCCTGGTTGCTATAATCTGTCCATTTAAAGATATGTCTTCAATTTCTAATGACTGATAGTCCTTTGAATCCATATTATATTCAAACTGAGACATTTCTTCTTGAACCCGTTCTGAATCTTGTTCTAAACTAATTAGATGTAACTTCATATACTCTAGGAAATGAGATGATTTAGTCATTTGATATACCGTAT